>ERZ773180.316-NODE-316-length-31349-cov-17.336422_pt1 | contig 31349 bp, 28 predicted proteins | sample MGYA00511080_ERZ773180 | MGnify/ENA primary metagenome ERZ773180 (study PRJEB29015, sample SAMEA2738175) | human oral metagenome | biome: human oral; feature: human-associated habitat; material: saliva | place: China | collected 2178 ... | reverse complement strand
CCAATATCAAACAAGCTGAAATTGAAGTGAATACCGCTGAAACCAATGTGAGCTACACTAAAATCACCGCCCCAATGGACGGTACCGTTATTTCTGTGCCTGTTTCAGAAGGTCAAACCGTTAATGCCAACCAAACGACGCCAACAATTGTGACCATTGCCGATTTAAGCAAAATGAAAATTAAACCTGAGATTTCGGAAGGTGACATTACCAAAGTTAAAGCCGGTCAAGAAGTCAGCTTTACTATTTTATCGGATAGCCAAACCGTGTATCACTCTGTTATTGATTCTGTTGATCCAGCCAATACCACGACAAGTGATAGTTCTGCAACATCATCTTCGACAAGTTCAAGTAGTAGCTCAACGACCAGTGCAATCTACTATTACGCCAATGTTTTGATTGATAACCCAGATCGCACATTACGCATTGGCATGACTACCGAAAACAACATCAAAATTGCCAACGCGAAAGATGTGTTATTGGTTTCAAATATGGCCATTCAAAAACGTGATGGTAAAAGCTTTGTGAACGTATTAAATGACAAAAATCAACCTGAGCCACGCGAAGTCGAAATTGGTGTTCAAAATGATTTCAAAACTGAAATCAAATCGGGCTTAAATGAAGGTGAAAAAGTCATTGTGTCGCAAGTCACGAATGGTGAAAAAGTGGGTTCTATGCCTCGTGGTCCAAGAATGTTCTAAAAGTGCGGTAGAAAATTAATGAATATTATTGAAATTAAGGATCTCAACCGTTACTTCGGTGAAGGCGAAAATCGTGTTCATATTTTGAAGAATGTCTCTTTAAATATAGAAAAAGGCGATTTCGTCGCGATTATTGGGCAATCCGGTTCTGGTAAATCAACCTTGATGAACATCATCGGGTGTTTGGATACGGCAACCAGTGGCTCTTACAAAATTAATGGTAAAGATACCATTGAATTAAGCAAAGATCAGCTTTCAGATTTACGTAGCCAAAAATTCGGCTTTATTTTCCAACGCTATAACTTATTGTCGAGCTTGACCGCAGCAGAAAACGTCGCCTTGCCTGCAATTTATGCGGGGATGTCGCAAGAAAAACGTCTTTCTCGTGCGAAACAACTTTTAGAAAAATTAGGTTTAGGCGATAAATGGCAAAATAAACCAAGCCAGCTTTCTGGTGGTCAGCAACAACGTGTGAGTATTGCGCGTGCGTTGATGAATGGCGGTGAAATTATTTTAGCCGATGAACCCACTGGTGCATTGGATTCACAAAGCGGTCAAAATGTGATGGAAATTCTGCGCCAATTACACGCAGAAGGCCACACTATTATTATGGTAACCCACGACCGAGAAATTGCCGCCAGTGCGAATCGCGTGATTGAAATTAAAGATGGCGAAATCATTGGCGATACGCAAAAAGAAGCGGTAAAAAGTGCGGTCGAAAATCCAACCAAATCTAAACCGCACTTTGGGTTTAGCAAAGATCAATTTGTAGAAGCCTTTCGCATGTCTGTGAGTGCGATTATTGCCCACAAAATGCGTTCTCTTTTAACCATGCTCGGGATTATTATCGGGATTACTTCTGTGGTTTCCGTCGTGGCATTGGGAAATGGTTCACAGCAAAAAATCTTGGAAAATATTAAAGGCATTGGTACAAGTACCATGACCATCTTTAATGGTACCGGCTTTGGTGATCGTCGTGCTGAACAAATGCAAAATCTTACGATTAATGATGCCACTGCCTTAAACCAACAAAGCTATGTGCAAAGCGTCACGCCAAATAGCTCATCAAGTGGCACATTAATTTATGGTAACCAGACTTTCTCCTCGACCAGTTTAAAAGGTGTAGGCGAACAATATTTTGATGTAGATGGATTAAAACTAAAATCTGGTAATTTATTTTCTGCTAAAGATGTTGCTGATAGCAATCAAGTAGCCTTAATCGATGAAAGTGCGAAAAAATCCATTTTTCCAGATGAAAATCCTATTGGCAAAATCGTGATGTTTAATAAACGTCCATTACGCATTATTGGCGTGGTATCTGATAAACAAATGGGCGGAGCAAGCAGTTCACTTAATCTCTATGCCCCTTATACCACTGTGATGAATCGTATTTCAGGTAGCAAAAAAATTGGTTCAATTACCGTAAAAGTAGATGATTCCGTCAATACGACTGTCGCTGAAAAAGGGATTACTGAATTGCTCACCATGCGTCATGGTAAAAAAGATTTCTTCATCATGAATAGCGATACCATTAAACAAACTATTGAAAGTACAACGGGCACGATGAAATTACTCATTTCCTCTATCGCCTTTATTTCATTGATCGTTGGGGGTATTGGTGTAATGAATATTATGTTGGTTTCCGTGACAGAGCGAACTAAAGAGATTGGTGTGCGCATGGCGATTGGCGCGAGACAATTTAATATTCTGCAACAATTTTTGATTGAAGCAGTGTTGATTTGTTTAATTGGCGGCGTGACGGGGATTCTGCTTTCTGGCTTAATCGGTCTGCTATTTAACGTATTTATGACTGACTTTACGATGGCATTCTCAACTGGCTCAATTGTTGCAGCGGTGGTCTTCTCTACCCTGATTGGTGTGATCTTCGGTTATATGCCGGCAAAACGTGCTGCACAATTAGATCCAATTACAGCCCTTGCTCGAGAATAAAGAAATTTTGTAAAACACAAAAGAACGGTTAAAATTCTTACTAATTTTTGACCGCACTTTAATTGAAAAAGAAAGGAAAAATCCATGTTAAAAATGAAAAAATTAACCTTAGCAATCGCGATGGCAACTGCTCTAGCAGGTTGTGCTAACATCGGTGATTCTTATAAAGCGAGCCAGCAGGATTACCAAAATTATGCGGAAATCACCAAACAATTTAATGTAAAAGAAAACTGGTGGGCGCTTTACAATGATTCACAATTAAATCGTGTGGTAGAACAAGCATTAGTAAATAACAAAGATTTAGCCAAAGCGTCTGTTGCCGTAAATCGTGCTCTATATAATGCAAACCTTGCAGGCGCGAATTTAATTCCAGCATTTAGCGGTTCAACCCAATCTTCTGCAAGTAAAAATGTGAAAACAGGTGGCAGCTCTACAGTAAGCCATCAAGGTGCATTAAATGTGAGTTATACATTAGATTTATGGCAACGTTTAGCAGATACTGCAGATGCCGCAGAATGGTCACACAAAGCAACGGCTGAAGATTTAGAAGCAACGAAACTTTCACTCATCAACTCTGTTGTAACAACCTATTATCAAATTGCCTACTTGAATGATGCGATTAGCACCACGCAAGAAAGCATTAAATACTACAACGATATCAGCAACATTATGCAACGTCGTTTATCACAAGGTGTTGCGGACAGCGCAAGTGTAGATCAAGCACAACAAGCGGTATTGAACGCACGTAACAACTTGATCAACTATCAAACACAACGTAAAACAGCAGAACAAACTTTACGTAACTTACTTAACTTAAAACCAGAAGAAGCATTAAATATCAACTTCCCACACATTCTTAATGTAAAAAATGTGGGCGTAAATTTAAATGTGCCCGTTTCTGTGATTGCGAATCGTCCTGATGTGAAAGGCTATCAATATCGCTTAAGCAGTGCATTCAAAAATGCAAAAGCAACTGAAAAAGGCTGGTTCCCTGAAGTCACTTTAGGCGGCAGCTTAACATCAAGTGGCACCAAAGTCGGTAATGCATTGCACAATCCAGTTGGTACAGGTTTAATCGGCATTAGCCTACCATTCCTCAACTGGAATACCGTAAAATGGAACGTGAAAATCTCTGAAGCAGATTATGAAACTGCACGTTTAAACTATGAGCAAAGCATCACTAAAGCCTTGAATGATGTAGATACCAACTACTTTGCCTACACACAAGCACAAAGTGCCTTTGCTAACTTGCAAAAAACACACAGCTATAACCAACGTATCACCAAATACTATCGAGATCGTTACAATGCTGGTGTATCTGAATTACGTGAATGGCTTGCTGCGGCAAACACAGAGAAAAGCTCTCAACTTTCTATCTTGAATGCAAAATACAACATTATTCAAGCAGAAAATGCCGTATATAGTTCAATGGCAGGTTATTACTCTCGTTAAAATTATGATTAAGGAAGTTTCGGCTTCCTTAATTTTTTTTATGGATATGCAAAATGAAAAAACAACTGACTTTTTATTTCATTCGCCACGGTAAAACCGTTTGGAATACAGAAGGTTTAATGCAAGGTCATGGCGATTCCCCTTTGACTGAAGAAGGCATTAATGGTGCGAAAAAAACAGGTGTGGCACTTAATCATATTCCTTTCATTGCCGCTTATTCCAGCATATTGAAACGTACTATCGCGACCGCCTCTCACATTATCGGCGAACGTGATATTCCCCTTTTCCATCACCAAGGTTTAAACGAACAGTATTTTGGTTCTTGGGAAGGCAAAGTTGTCGATACGCTAAGAGAACACCCTGAATTTAAACAACTCATTAAAGATCCAGCCAATTACAAAGCCCAAGTAAATGGTGGCGAAACGTTTGAGCAATTAGGCGAACGTGCCATGAAAGCATTGCACGATATTATTAAGATTCATAATCAAGGTAATATTCTTATTGTGTCGCATGGTCATACTCTACGTTTATTGCTTGCCTTATTAAACGGCGCAACCTGGCAAAATCACCGCGATGAAGATAAATCGGTATCGCTCATTAATACATCAATTAGTGTTGTACATTATGACGATGAGAACGGTTTTCGCGTTGAGAAAATGAATGATGCGGATCATTTAAAATAAGCAAATTTAACCAAAAAAATAACCGCACTTTGGATGACCTAAAGTGCGGTTAATTTTTATGATGTTTTTGTGATTATTTCACTTCGCGGAATAAAATCTCGCTTGGAATCACAGAACCTTGCCAGTAAAGCTCAGTTGATACTTTCTCTGCTAAATCTAAGAAAGATTTCGCAATTTCACTGTCTGGCGCTGCAACCACAGTTGGTTTACCGGCATCCAAATCTTGACGAACTTGGATATTCAACGGTAACTGACCTAATACTTTCACATTGTATTTTTGTGCCATTTTTTCTGCACCACCAGTACCGAAAATCGCTTCGTGATGGCCGCAATTGCTACAAATATGCATAGACATATTTTCCACAATACCTAACACTGGCACAGATACACGTTCAAACATCGATACACCTTTCACCGCATCTAATAACGCAATGTCTTGTGGTGTTGTGACCACAACTGCCCCAGTTACAGGAATTTGTTGTGAAAGCGTTAATTGGATATCACCCGTACCAGGTGGCATATCGATCACTAAGTAATCTAAGCTATCCCATAAGGTTTCATTTAAAAGCTGACTTAATGCACTACTTGCCATTGGACCACGCCAAATGGTTGCATTATCTTCATCCATTAAGAAACCGATCGAGTTTGCAGATAGACCGTGTGCTTTAATCGGGGTGATGTGTTGGTTATCTGGTGAAGTTGGGCGTTGATGTGGTGCACCTAACATATGCGGAACAGATGGACCGTAAATATCCGCATCTAAAATACCCACACGAGCACCTTGAACTTGTAAAGCAAGGGCAAGGTTCACCGAAACAGAGGATTTACCTACCCCACCTTTACCTGAAGTCACCGCGATGATGTTCTTCACGCCTTTTACAGCAGGTTGATTATTCGCACGTTTTAAGGTTGCGATTTGATAATTCACCACCCATTTGATTTCTTTGCTATCTGTTGCTTTTAATAACGCATCAGAAAGTTGCTGTTTCACTTGCTCCACGCCAGTGTTCCATGCAAAAGGCAATTGTAATTCAATACGTAATACGTCACCGCCTTTTTCTACTTTCTTCAAAGTATTCAATGCGATTAAGTCTTTTTGCAAACTTGGATGTTGAAATTGTTGGAAAACTTGCAGAACTTGAGATTGTTGTTCTGCCGTTAAATTTTCAGAAAAAGCAGTTGCCATAATATTCCTTTAATAGTAGTAGGTAGTAGAGTAAATTTGTCAGGGATATTTTACCCTTTTTACACCTCAAATGTTAAGCTAAAAGTATAACTAAACTAGAAAAAATCACACTAATCGGGTAACATACTCGCAATTTTTGCAAAAAGAATAAGAGAAAAATAATGACAACTCAACCTCGTAAAATTTTAGTCACTTGTGCATTACCTTATGCAAATGGGGCCATTCATTTAGGCCATATGTTAGAACATATTCAAGCGGATATTTGGGTACGTTTCCAACGTATGCGTGGCAATAAAATTCATTTTGTCTGTGCTGATGATGCACACGGCACACCAATTATGCTTAATGCCGATAAATTAGGCATTACACCAGAAGAACTAATCGCAAAAGCAAAAGCTGATCACGTGCGTGATTTTGCAGGTTTTAATATCAGTTTTGATAACTATCACTCTACTCACAGTGAAGAAAATAAACAAATCACTGCTGACATTTACAATAAATTAAAAGTAAAAGGCTTCATTAAAACTAAAGTCATTTCTCAGTTATTCGATCCTGAAAAGAATATGTTCTTACCGGATCGTTTCGTCAAAGGGACTTGTCCAAAATGTAAAGCTGAAGATCAATACGGTGATAACTGTGAAGTTTGTGCTTCCACTTATAGCCCAATGGATTTAATTAATCCACGTTCTGCAGTGTCAGGTGCAACACCAATTGTTAAAGAGTCTGAACACTTCTTCTTTGACTTACCCGCTTTTGAAGGCATGTTAAAAGAATGGACTCGCTCTGGCTCACTTCAACCTGAAATTGCAAACAAAATGCAAGAATGGTTTGAAAGCGGCTTACAACAATGGGATATCTCTCGTGATGCGCCTTATTTTGGTTTTGAAATCCCGGGTGCAAAAGATAAATTCTTCTATGTTTGGTTAGATGCGCCAATCGGCTACATGGCTTCTTTCAAAAATCTCTGCGATCGTGAAGGCATTGATTTTAATGAATTCTGGGGAGAAAACAGCGATGCAGAACTTTATCACTTTATCGGTAAAGATATCGTGTATTTCCACAGCCTATTCTGGCCGGCAATGTTAGAAGGGAGCGAATACCGCAAACCAACCAATGTATTTGCTCACGGTTATGTCACCGTAGATGGCGCCAAAATGTCAAAATCACGCGGTACATTTATCCAAGCCAGCACCTATTTAAATCATATTGATCCAGAATGTTTACGTTATTACTACGCAGCAAAATTAAACGATCGTATCGAAGATCTTGATTTCAATTTGGAAGATTTCGTTCAACGTGTCAATACGGATATCGTTAATAAATTAGTCAATTTGGCTTCTCGTAATGCTGGCTTTATCGCAAAACGCTTTGAAGGCAAATTAGCAGATAAATTAGAAGACGAAGCGCTTTTTGCTGAATTTACGGTACAAGCTGAACAAATTGCTGCTTATTATGAAAGCCGCGAATACAACAAAGCGATTCGTGAAATTATGGCATTAACCGATAAAGCCAATAAATATATTGATGAAAAAGCGCCTTGGGTAATTGTGAAAGAAGAAGGCAAAGATGCCGAATTACAAGCGGTTTGCTCAATGGGTATCGAGCTTTTCCGTGTATTGATGTCTTACTTAAAACCAGTTCTTCCAAAACTGGCTGAACGTGCAGAAGCGTTCTTACAAACAGAACTGACTTGGAATAACATTGCACAGCCATTGTTAGGTCATCAACTTACTCCATTTAAAGCGCTTTTCTCTCGTTTAGAGAAAAAACAAATTGATGCTGTTGTAGAAGAAACTAAAGCACTTTTCGCTGAAGCAAACAAAGCGACAGAAAAAACAGCGGCAAAAGTGACCACACTTTCAAATGTCGAACCTATTGCTGACACCATTACCATTGACGATTTTGCTAAAATTGATATGCGTGTGGCAAAAGTACTGAAATGCGAAGCAGTACCAGAATCAAACAAACTCTTACGTTTTGAATTAGATTTAGGTGACCATACTCGCCAAGTGTTCTCTGGCATTAAAGCGGCTTACAACAAACCTGAAGAATTAGAAGGTCGTTTTGTTATTGTGGTTGCAAATCTTGCACCGCGTAAAATGAAATTCGGCGTATCGGAAGGGATGATTCTTTCTGCTGGTACTGGCGGAAGTAATTTATTCTTACTTTCAGCTGATAGCGGTGTCACTGCGGGTATGCAAGTAAAATAATTTAATGTTTAGGCGACTTCGGTCGCCTTTTTTATTGCCAAATAGAGTTAAATACCCTACTATATCAATCAGCTATTTATCATGCAAATTAAAAGGAATTCATTATGACAAACGAACTTATCTGCTATAAACAAATGCCGGTTTGGACAAAAGATAAATTACCTAAAATGTTCCAAGAAAAACACAATACTAAAGTGGGGACTTGGGGCAAGCTTACGGTGTTGAAAGGTAAGCTTAAGTTTTATGAGCTAACCGAAGATGGCGATATCATTGCTGAGCATATTTTCACGCCGGAAAGCAACATTCCGTTTGTTGAACCACAAGCCTGGCACCGAGTTGAAGCCCTTTCTGATGACTTAGAATGTACGCTTGGTTTCTATTGCAAAAAAGAAGACTACTTTAGCAAAAAATATAATATGACCGCAACGCACGGTGATGTGGTTGATGCGGCTAAAATTATCAAACCTTGTAAAGTTTTAGATTTAGGCTGTGGACAAGGTCGTAACTCACTTTATTTAAGCTTAAAAGGCTACGATGTAACCTCTTGGGATCACAACGAAAATAGCATCGCCTTCTTGAATGAAACCAAAGACAAAGAAAACTTGAATATTAAGACCGCTGTTTATGATATTAACACCGCCAATATTCAAGAAAACTACGACTTCATTTTATCTACCGTGGTATTTATGTTCTTAAATCGTGAGCGAATTCCAGCCATTATTAAGAATATGCAAGAACACACCAACCCAGGTGGTTATAACTTAATTGTAGCAGCCATGTCCACGCCTGAAGTGCCTTGTCCATTAGCCTTCTCATTTACGTTCTCGGAAGGCGAATTAAAAGAATACTACAAAGATTGGGAATTCTTAGAATATAACGAAAATATGGGCGAATTACATAAAACTGATGAAAACGGCAATCGCATTAAATTAAAATTTGCGACAATGCTAGCAAGAAAAAAATAATTCGCTAATTTAAAAAAGAAAATGACCGCACTTTGTCATATAAAGTGCGGTCATTTTTTTATGGTATTTTAATTACTCTTCAATAGAACGTAATAATTCGTTGATACCTACTTTACCTAAAGTTTTTGCATCAACTTTTTTCACGATCACTGCACAGTATAAGCTGTATTTACCACATTTAGATGGAAGGCTACCTGATACCACTACAGAACCAGCAGGAACGCGGCCATAGAATACTTCACCGGTTTCACGATCGTAGATCTTCGTTGATTGACCGATGAATACACCCATAGAGATCACACAACCATCTTCCACAATTACGCCTTCAACGACTTCAGAACGTGCACCGATAAAACAGTTATCGCCGATAATGGTTGGGTTTGCTTGTAATGGCTCTAATACACCACCAATCCCTACACCACCAGATAAGTGAACATTTTTACCAATTTGCGCACATGAACCAACAGTTGCCCATGTATCGACCATGGTACCTTCACCTACGTATGCACCGATATTTACATAAGATGGCATTAATACACAGTTTTTAGAAATGTATGCCCCTTTACGTACTGTTGCAGAAGGTACAACACGGAAACCTTCTTGAGCAAAACGCTCTTCTGTATAGTCAGCAAACTTCAATGCCACTTTGTCATAGTATTTTGTTTCTGCGCCATCAATAATTTGGTTATCATTGATACGGAAAGATAATAATACTGCTTTTTTCAACCATTGGTGAGTAACCCATTCACCATCAATTTTTTCTGCAACACGGTATTTACCGCTATCTAATCCTTCGATCACTTCTTCGATTGCTGCACGAGTTTGTGCATCAACTGTTTTAGGGGTAATTTCCGCACGTTTTTCAAATGCAGCTTCAATAATTTGTTGTAAATTTGACATTTTGCTTCCTATTGTCGATGTGAAATAACGGTTGATAGTTTTATCATATTTTTGACTTTCAAGCAAAAAACAACCGCACTTTCTTTTGATTTTAAGCATAAAAAAAGCGAACCTAATGGCTCGCTTTTTTCTATTTTTCGTTTAGTTAGTTAATAACAGAAACATTTAATGATGAACCGCCAACGATTCTTACGCGACGACCTGCTTGGAAGCTTGGATCTGCTTTTTGAACCACAACGATCTCTTCTCTATTATCTTTTCTGATAACAATCTCTGCACCATTAACCTGGCTCATTTTTTCTTCAATTTTGCTACCTACAATGGCACCACCAATTGCACCAACAACGGTTGCAATAGCTTGACCTGTACCTCCGCCAATTGTGCCACCAGCAATACCACCTAAAGCACCGCCACCAACAGAACCAATTACACCATTGTTATCAGCTTGGATTTTAACAGGGCGAACAGATACGATTGTACCATAGCTAATTGAACGCGCTTCTTTTGCTTGATCAGCTGAATAAACATCTCCGCTAAAAACATCAGTATTTGCGCAGCCAGTCAAACCAATAGACATCATAAGAGCTAATGCTACTGTTACTTTTTTCATAAAGCTAACCTTCTAAAAATAAATTAGATTGGGTTTCTTGGAGACCAAGTAGAAACGTTTTTCGCGCCTTGACCGTTGTCAGATACTTTCACACAAGCACCAGTTACTAAAGTTGAATCGTATTTGTGAACGATCACTTCAGTTTCACCTTCTTGTTTGTATGAGCAGTCGTTTTTACGAACGGTTAATTTTACATCATCACCTTGTAATTCGGTGAAAATAACTTGACCTTTATAAGCGCTTTCATCTTTTTGTGATTGAGATGAACAAGCTGATAAACCTAAACTTAATAAGACAGTTAATGCTAAGGTAATTTTTTTCATTACACTAAACCTCGAGTATTTTCTTTATTGTATAAGGATGAACCTTTATGCAAACATGATTTTCTGTTTTATCAACAAAACTCACTGCAATTGATGGATTGGGCAATTGCTCCCCTTCCACCTTAGGTTCGCTCACCTTCATGGTTAATTGAGTTAGTTCCTTCCATAAAAATGTATTGCAAATCCGATTAACCCAATCCTCAACAGATTCATGAGATAAAAACGGCATTACAATTTCAATATGTTCCCAAGTTTCTTGGGGATATTGTTTATTTTTAGGAAACGGTAATTCAATAACATCGACAGGCTGACCAATGAAATCAACTGGCTCATCTAATTCAATCAAATAGATAGGACGCCCATTGACGATATTATCGCTTAAAATTCTACCGCACTTTAATAACTCTGTCAGCCAATTTTTTGCTTTTTCTTCACTATTTGCTCTTAAAGCTAAATGATCAATTTGGAAATCATTCAAATTCACTTTCATAACGGCGGCTAATTGCTGAATTTTTTCCTGAAATAAAGGCAATTCTTGATAAAGTGCGGTCGATTTTTCCATTAAATTTGACATTTTCTCCTGCTCTTACTTTGAGAAATCTATAAACAACGGTATCATAGCCGATTATTTTCATTATTCAATTTCAAGATTAGGAAAAACCGTGAATATTCAATCTATTTTATCCGATAAAATTAAACAAGCGATGATTGCTGCTGGTGCAGATGAACAATGCGATGCGCTTATTCGTCAATCTGGTAAACCCCAATTTGGTGACTACCAAGCAAACGGCATCATGGCTGCAGCTAAAAAACTAGGATTAAATCCACGTGAATTTGCACAAAAAGTTTTAGATCATGCCGATCTTTCTGATGTCGCTGAAAAAACTGAAATTGCCGGCCCAGGTTTTATCAACATTTTCTTAAATCCAACTTGGTTAGCGAATAATGTCTCTGCCGCATTGAAAGATCAAAATCTTGGTGTAAGTGCTAATGAAAAACAAACTATCGTGATTGATTATTCTTCACCAAACGTTGCGAAAGAAATGCACGTAGGTCACTTACGTTCTACCATTATCGGTGATGCCGTTGTTCGTACCCTTGAATTTTTAGGTCACAACGTTATTCGTGCGAACCACGTGGGTGACTGGGGGACGCAATTTGGTATGCTCATTGCTTATCTTGAAAAAATGGAAAATGAACATGCAAGCGAAATGGAACTTCAAGATCTGGAAGCATTCTACCGCGAAGCAAAAAAACACTATGATGAAGATGAAGCGTTCGCTGAAAAAGCGCGTAACTATGTGGTGAAATTGCAAGGTGGAGATGAATATTGCCGCACGATGTGGAAAAAATTAGTCGATATCACCATGCAACAAAATCAACGCAACTATGATCGCTTAAATGTAACGTTAACCGAAAAAGATGTAATGGGTGAAAGCCTATATAACCCTATGTTGCCTGCTATCGTTGAAGATCTGAAAAAACAAGGTTTAGCCGTTGAAGATGAAGGTGCGTTAGTGGTTTATCTTGATGAATTCAAGAATAAAGAAGGCGAACCGATGGGCGTTATCGTTCAGAAGAAAGATGGTGGTTTCCTTTATACCACTACAGATATTGCTGCTGCTAAATACCGTTATGAAACCTTAAAAGCGGATCGAGCATTAGTGTTCTCTGATACTCGTCAAAGCCAACACATGCAACAAGCTTGGTTAATTACGCGTAAAGCAGGTTATGTACCAGATAGCTTCTCACTTGAACATAAAAACTTCGGTATGATGTTGGGGAAAGATGGTAAACCATTCAAAACTCGTACTGGCGGTACCGTAAAATTAGCAGATTTATTAGATGAAGCGATTGAGCGTGCAACTGTATTAATCAACGAGAAAAATACCAATTTATCTGATGATGAAAAAACAGCGGTTATTGAAGCGGTTGGTATTGGTTCGGTGAAATATGCGGATCTTTCTAAAAACCGCACGACTGACTATGTATTCGATTGGGACAATATGCTCAGCTTTGAAGGTAATACCGCGCCTTATATGCAATATGCTTACACGCGTATTCGTTCTATCTTCAATAAAGCAGATGTAAATCCAACCGCACTTGCAGAAGCTAAGATTCAGCTTTCTGATGAAAAAGAACGTGCATTAGCGATCAAATTGCTTCAATTTGAAGAAGCGGTTCAAACGGTGGGCAAAGAAGGCACACCGCATGTCCTCTGTGCTTATTTATATGAATTGGCAGGTGTGTTCTCCTCATTCTATGAACACTGCCCAATCTTAAATGCAGAAGATGAAAACGTAAAATTAAGTCGTTTAAAACTCGCTTCTCTTACAGAGAAAACCTTAAAACAAGGTCTAGAGTTATTAGGTATTAAGACAATCGAAAAAATGTAAAAAAGAGCGGTCAATTTCGACCGCTCTTTTTCTTTATACATCAACTAAAATAAGTATCGCCGCTTCTCCGCCCCATTCTTTGGGAGCTTGGTGTAAAGCTCGGACTTTAGGATGCTGAACTAACCAACGTGGAATTTGTTTTTTCAAGGTAAACGTGCCGTAGCCTGTCATGATGCTGGCGCAATAAACATGCTCATCTTCACAAGCTAACAACAATGCTGCTAATTCCATTTTGGCTTGCTCACGGGTTAAACCATGTAAATCCAAAAATAATTCGGGTGAAAAATCGCCACGACGAAGTTGTTTCAATAAATGGCTATCTTCCCCTTCGCGTAAATATTTGATGACACCATCATGTTCATTTAGCAAGGGTTCATATTCATCGGAAAAATAGAAAAGCGTATCTTCTTTTTCTCGAATATCACGTAAATGGGATTTTTTTTGACCGCTCTTTTGACGCGGCGCCACAAAGGTATCTTGCTTGATGGGTTTGATCCCTTTTGTTTCCGCCCGAAAAAGATCGAAATCATCTTGTTCTGTCATTATTTTTCTCAATTTGTTATTTTGCTTAATGATAGCACATCTATTCTATGGTATAACTAGCCAAATTTTTTATTGAGGCACAAAATGGAAACCTTACACAATCAAGAACTTGTTGCGACAATTTTAGAAGATAATGTGGCAAGTGAATTAACAACCATTCAAGATTTTTTACGCTGGACATACAGCACATTCAATCGTTCTGATATTTACTACGGGCAAGGCCATGACAATGCGTGGGATGAAAGTCTTCAATTAGTCCTATCTGGACTTCAATTACCGCTCGATTTACCGCAAGATTTATTCAGCAGCAAACTTACTCCTTCAGAAAAAGAAACTTTATTACAATTAGTCTTAAGCCGAATTGAACAACGTATCCCTGTCGCTTATTTAACGAATAGTGCTTGGTTCTGTGGATTAGAATTCTATGTGGATGAGCGTACGATTATTCCACGTTCACCAATCAGTGCATTAATCCAAGATAAATTTGCTCCGCTTTTAAAATCTGAACCAAAACGTATTTTAGATCTTTGTACCGGCAGTGGTTGTATCGCAATCGCGACGGCTGAAGCCTTTCCTGAAGCAGAAGTGGATGCAGTCGATCTTTCTGTGGATGCGTTAAATGTGGCGGAAATCAATATTGCGCGTCACCAATTAGAACACCGTGTTTTTCCGATTCAATCAGATTTATTCCAAAATCTATTCGGTCAACAATATGATTTAATCGTAAGCAATCCGCCTTATGTGGATGAAGAAGATTTAGCAGATATGCCGGAAGAATTCCATTATGAACCTGAATTAGCCTTAGGTTCGGGTGTTGATGGTTTAGAAATTACAAAACAAATTTTAAAACAAGCACCTGATTATTTAACGCCTAATGGCATGCTTATTTGTGAAGTAGGTAACAGTATGGTGAGCCTTATCGAGCAATATCCAAATGTGCCATTTGAATGGGTTGAACTAAAAAATGGCGGTCTAGGTGTATTTGCCATTAGCCGCGAAGATTTAGTGAAATATCACGATTCTTTTTAATCTCAAGTGCGGTTAAAAATCGTCGTGAATTTTAACTGCACTTAACAAATTACTGGCGCGCGTTCTTAACGCGTGCTTTTCTTTTTTTTAATAACACAATGAATTTACAAAAACTTTTACTGACTCGTCGTTTCTTTTCTACCCTTGCATTCTTTTCCATGCAAACGGTATTTTTCATCTATTTACAAGGAAAAGGCTTAAGTAACAGTGAAATTGCCTTTTCACTCTCGTTGCTTTTTTTCTGCAACCAAGCATTAGCCATTTTAGCTGGTATTTGGGGCGATCGTTTTGGACTGGCCAAGATGATGTTGCTCGGGTGCTTTTTAGATGTGATCGCCTATATTTTCTTTCTCTCTGCAGACAATTACATTTTGCTTTTAATTGCCACCACCTGTTTTGGCTTAGGTAGCTGTTTGTTTGGTACCAATGCGAAAGCTTGCCTATTGGTGCTCGCAGGCGAGGAATACAAAGAGAAAACTCGATTACAGGGAAAATATTTAAAAGTCACCTCCATGTCGTCTATGTTTGCGCCTTTGTTGGTGATTCCATTTATCAAATACAATCATATTGAATCGCTGATTTGGGTCTGCTTTGCGATGGAAGCGGTTCTCTTTGCCTTAATGGTAAAACCGTTTTATCAAATCCAAACCTTACAGACCTTAGTGAAGTTTCGCTTTGCCCAAATTAAAGAAATCATCACCAAAGAATTTTTATTTGTGCATTTAATGTTATTTATTCCTCTTTCCATTGCAACATCATTCTTTGTGATCTTCCCGTTCTTGTTTGACAACAAATTAGGCATGCCGGAACACTCCCCCATTGCACTTTTTGTGAATGGTTTACTGACAGTCTCATTACAAAGTTATTTTTCTCGAAAAATTAATTTAACGATTAAACAAACCCTATGGGTGGCGCCAATCTTGGCTGTTGGTATTATCTTGCCTTGGTTTATTACGTTGAAATATATTTCTGTGGTTTCCGCTTATATTTACTTAGTCATCTTTACGGTGATTGAAGTCTATGCCTTAACGGCAATGGCGAATTTATTAGTAAAATTTGATAATGGTACCAACCGAGGATTTATCTTTGGCGCATCACGATTATTGCTTTCTATCGCGACAGTTATCGTCATGAATTTAGTGCCACATTTATTTTTATTGTAAAAAAGAGCGGTCAGAATTCGCATTAAATTCTGACCGCCCTTTTATTTTTGCTATTTTACTTCACATCTAATTCGACATTATCAAACAATTTCTTCACGGCATTGTTATCACGCAATCTCTCTGCTTTTTCAACCATTGGACGCGTTAAGTGCGGTGAGAAAAATTCGATAAAATCATACATATAGTTTCGTAAGAAAGTACTGTGTTTAAACGCAATTTGCGTCATACTCGCACGGAACAAATGCCCTGCATCAATCGCCACTAAATCCGTATCGGCTGGCGTATGCGCCATAGACGCCATAATGCCCACGCCTAATCCTAAACGCACGTAGGTTTTTATCACGTCAGCATCCGTTGCAGTAAACACAATATTCGGCAAAATACCGGCTCGGTTAAACGCATAATCCAAATCAGACACACCGGTAAAGCCGAAGGTATAAGTGACTAACGGATATTTGCCTAATTCTTCAACGGTAAGTTCTTTCACTTTTGCTAAAGGATGATCGGGTTTAACAATCACCGAACGATTCCACAAATAGCAAGGCAGTTGAATCAAATCATCAAAAAGGTACGGCGCTTCTGTTGTGATCGCTAAATCTACTTCACCAGAAATCAACGCATCGTGAATTTGAGTGGGCGAACCTTGATGAATATGCAAACTCACATCCGGATATTGTTTAGAGAAACGTTCCACCACAGCCGGTAACATATAACGTGCTTGTGTATTGGTTGTCGCAATGCGTAACACGCCATGGTTCGGACAGGTATATTCATTGGCAACCGATTTAATGCTTTGTGCTTTCACCAAAAGCTCACGAGCAATAGCCACGATCTTTTTACCCGCTGGGGTAATGGATTTAATATGTTTACCATTACGCTCAAAAATCTCTAAACCGAGTTCATCTTCTAACAAGCGAACCTGTTTACTGATACCAGGTTGAGAGGTATAAAGTGCGTTAGCCGCTTCTGTCACATTTAAATTTTGGTTTACAATCTCAACAATGTAGCGGAGTTGCTGCATTTTCATCGCGAATACCACCTATTTTTTATAGCGTTTACTTAACTCAGCATAACGTTTTACTGCTTTACGAATTTGACCTGATTTTGGTCGGCGACGAGGTTTTGTTACGTCTAATTTGGTTTCGGTTTCTGGTGGCAAGCCCACTAACTCACGTAGATAGTTGACATTTTCCAGATCCATTTCTTCCCAGCCACCACGCGGTAAACCTTTCATCAGCTTAATGTTGCCGTAACGAATACGAATTAAGCGGCTTACTTGAATGCCTTGTGATTCCCATAGGCGACGCACTTCACGGTTACGACCTTCCATTAAGGTCACGTCGTACCATTGGTTAATCCCAACACCGCCCGCAAATTTGATTTCTTTGAAATTGGCTGGACCATCTTCCAACTGCACGCCTTTACGTAAACGCGCTAACATGGCATCGTCCACTTGACCAAATACACGCACAGAATACTCACGCTCAACTTCACGGCTTGGGTGCATTAAACGGTTCGCTAATTCACCATCTGTTGTGAAAAGTAATAAGCCTGAAGTATTAATATCTAAACGACCGACTGCAATCCATCTTGCGCCATTTAAGCGTGGTAAACGATCGAATACGGTCGGACGACCTTCAGGATCACTACGAGTACAAAGTTCGCCTTCAGGTTTGTAATACATCAATACACGGCATACTTCTTTTTGTGCTTGTTGAAGATTGATGATACGACCATCAATACGTACTTTTACACCAGAATGTACATCGATACGATCACCAAGGGTGGCCATTTTGCCATCGACACTCACACGATTTTCAGCAATCATCGCTTCAATTTCACGACGAGAGCCTTGTCCTGCACGCGCAAGCACTTTCTGTAATTTTTCACCTTCTACAGTAGATTGACGAGATGGTCTAGCTACCTTAGCTTTAGGGGTTGATTTGATGTCAGAATTGACCGCACTTTTACGTTCTTTACGCTCAAAGTGCGGTTGTTTTCCCGCTTGTTTTTCACGTTCTTGTCTGACTGGTTTTTGAATAGGTTTCATCTGTTTTCCTTTGTCGCTTTCCCAAGCGTCTAAAATAAGTTAAATGAAAGGAGCGGTACTACCACTTCCTTCACGTAAAATTACTGGCGATTCTTCCGTTAAATCTACCACCGTTGTTGGCTCTTGACCTAAATAGCCACCATGAATAATTAAATCCACTTGGCGTTCTAAACATTCACGAATCTCTTCTGGATCGGAATAAGTCATATGTTCATTATCAGGCAACATCAGTGAGCAAGATAGAATCGGCTCTCCTAATGCTTTCAATAAATCCAAAGCAATTTGGTTATCCGGCACACGCAATCCAATGGTCTTGCGTTTTGAGGTCATTAATCGACGTGGAAGTTCTTTCGTTGCCGTCAAAATAAAGGTGTAACGCCCCGGCGTATTGTTTTTAATTAAACGATAAGCCGAATTGCTCACCGTTGCGTAGGTTGAAAGCTCGGATAAATCGCTACATACCAACGTAAAATTATGCCCTTCTGGCAATTTACGAATTGCAACAATACGATCCATCGCATGTTTATCGCCTATCATACAGCCTAAGGCATAGCCCGAATCTGTCGGGTACACAATGACACCACCTTGACGCAAGATTTCTACCGCTTGATTAATCAAACGCGCTTGCGGATTTTCAGGGTGGATATAGAAAAATTGGCTCATAATTTTGTCCTTAAAAAACTGACGAGATTATACACCGATTTAGATGCAGGTTATAAGAATTTGTTATAAAAAACGACCGCACTTTGAAAACTAATCCAAAGTGCGGTCCATTTTTTAAGTATTTTATTTCAATAATTCACGGAGGGCTGAACCTATTTCAGCAAGACTTCTCACCGTTTTCACGCCAGCTGCTTCAAGAGCAGCAATCTTATCTTCTGCCGTCCCTTTTCCACCGCTGATAATCGCTCCTGCGTGTCCCATACGCTTACCTTTTGGTGCCGTCACACCTGCAATATAAGCCACTACCGGTTTCGTCACATGAGATTTAATAAACGCTGCCGCTTCTTCTTCTGCAGAGCCACCGATTTCACCAATCATCACGATAGCTTCAGTTTCAGGATCTTCTTGGAAACGTTTGAGAATATCAATGAAGTTGGATCCTGGAATAGGATCGCCACCGATCCCTACGCAAGTAGATTGACCAAAACCTTCATCTGTCGTCTGTTGTACCGCTTCATAGGTCAAAGTACCTGAGCGAGAAACAATCCCTACTCTGCCTTTTTTATGGATATTGCCTGGCATAATCCCAATCTTGCATTCATCTGGTGTAATCACACCTGGGCAATTCGGGCCGATCATCACGACACCCGTTTCATTTAATTTTTGTTTCACTAACAACATATCCAATGTTGGAATACCTTCTGTAATACAGACGACCAACTGAATACCTGCATCAATGGCTTCAAAAATCGCATCTTTACAAAATGGTGCTGGCACATAAATCATGGTTGCCGTAGCACCCGTCGCTTTTACTGCTTCACGCACTGTATTAAATACCGGCAAACCTAAGTGCGTTGTTCCGCCTTTATTCGGTGAAATCCCACCGACTAACTTTGTGCCATAAGCCAATGCTTGCTCGCAGTGAAATGTCCCTTGCGCACCGGTGAAACCTTGGCAAATTACTTTTGTCTCTTTATTAATTAAAATCGCCATGATTATTCTCCTTTTGCCGCTTTCACTGCAGCTTGTGCCGCTTCTTGTAAACTATGTGCGGTAATTAAATTAACACCGCTTTCTGCTAAAATTGCTCTACCTTGCTGCGCGTTGGTTCCTTCTAATCTAACCACAACGGGCACTTTTACACCCACTTCTTTAATTGCCGCAATGACCCCTTCAGCAATAAGATCGCAGCGTACGATTCCACCAAAAATATTCACTAAGACAGATTTCACATTTTTATCAGTGAGAATAATTTTGAAGGCTTCAGCTACACGCTCTTTCGTTGCACCGCCACCAACATCAAGGAAGTTTGCAGGATTACCGCCATATAATTTCACGATATCCATAGTTCCCATGGCTAGTCCGGCACCATTAACCATACAGCCGATATCACCTTCTAAGGCGACATAATTGAGCTGATATTTTTCTGCTTCTGCTTCACGAGAATCACTTTGACTTAAATCGCGTAAGGCTAACAAATCAGGATGACGATAAAGTGAATTATCATCAATGCCTGCTTTCGCATCGAGACAAATTAAGTGACCTTCTTTCGTCACCACGAGAGGATTCACTTCAACTAAAGAAAAATCTTTTTCGATAAAAAGCTGCGATAATTTCACAAAAATAGCAGCAAATTGCTTATTTTGCTCGCCACTTAAACCGAGTTTAAAAGCTAATTCACGGCCTTGATATGGCATACCACCAACCAAAGGATCAATGGCGACTTTATGGATTAGCTCAGGTGTTTCTCTTGCCACATCTTCAATATTCATGCCACCAGCTGAAGATGCCATAAAAACAACTTTCTGTGAAGCACGATCAATCACCGCACCTAAGTAGAGTTCTTTATCAATCTGGCAAGTTTCTTCAATATAAATGCGATTAACGGGTTGGCCTTTTTTATCGGTTTGGAAGGTCACTAAATGTTGTCCAAGCCATTTATCTGCGAAAGCACGTGCTTCTTCTGTATTATGAACAAGCTTCACCCCACCTGCTTTTCCACGTCCACCTGCGTGAACTTGACATTTCGCTATCCAAACATCGCCATTCAGCTGAAAGAGCGCCATTTCAGCTTCATCTGCTGTTTGACATACGACACCTTCACTCACAGGCAGATCATATTGCTTAAAAAGCTGCTTGGCTTGGTACTCATGTAAATTCATATTTCCTTCCTATTTTGATGTTGTTTAGCGAAACAAACAAAAATTTGACCGCACTTTGTTTTAGCTCAAATTCGGGGGTTGCCCTTTCTATATTGAGTTATATACTGAGACAGAATAACCACAATTCATGTTAAGGATAACAACATGCAAACAAAAAAATCAAGCAATCTTGCGATTGCGCTCATTTGGTTTACTGCTGCTATTTCAATGGCAGAAATTCTCACCGGTACTTGGTTTGCTCCTCTAGGGTGGCAAAAAGGTTTAATTGCCATCGTCGTTGGGCACTTTATTGGGGGTTCGATGTTTTTCTGTGCAGGTTACATCGGTGCGAAAACCCAAAAAAGTGCCATGCAAACGGTACAAATATCATTTGGTGAAAAAGGTTCTGCCCTTTTCTCTTTACTCAATGCCATGCAACTGATGGGATGGACTGCTGTCATGATTTATATGGGGGCTGAAGTCATTTCTATCTTAAATCAAACAGCTGATGCTTCCATCTTTCCATTCCTTACACTTGGCTTAGGCATACTCATCATACTTTGGCTACTACTTGGCTTCACTAAATTAGGTATCTTCAAAAGCCTCTCACTTGTCACCATGTTTTTACTGATGCTGTGGCTAAGTATTCAAGTAGCTAATAAGCCATTTATTGCCATGGACGTTGCGCAAAATATTAAATTTGGTACTGCTGTAGAAATTGCTGCCGTCATGCCACTTTCTTGGTTACCAGTAGTATCTGACCACACGAAGAACAGCGAAACACCATTTAAAACGACCGCACTTTCAACGCTGACTTATACCGCGACCAGCTGCTGGATGTATGCTCTCGGCTTAGGTGCAGCATTAGTGACCGGTAAATCTGAAATATCACAAATTCTTTCTCTTGCAGGTGTAAGTGTTATCGGCGTATTAATTGTCATTGCCTCTACTATGATTAACACTGCACTTCCTGCCTATTCCACAGGTATGAGTTTAAACAATATTTTCCCTCAATTAAAAGTCACGCCAATCTCAGTACTTACCGTGATTGTGGGCATTATATTAGCCTCAACCTTACCAGTGACTGAATACGAACATTTCTTGTTCTTTATTGGTTCAGTATTCGCGCCAATGATCGCTGTGCTTATCGCTGATTTCTTTGTGCTTAAACAGCATGATGTTAAAAAGTCAGTTGATAGTGTTGGACTCGGCGTTTGGTTTGTCGGCTTCGTACTCTATCGTTTCCTTATGACAAAAGGTTGGGAAACCGATTTAGGTCTGACTTTCCCTGTTATCATCATTACCTTTATCTTAGCAATCTTAGTGCGCAAAATAGCTAAATAAAGATTGAATTTTAATGATAGAAAGGCGGGCATTCTTCCCGCCCTTTTATTCACATCAATGTAAAAAAGGCTTTTCCCCTCAAAAGAGAAAAGCCTATGTGCTTAGATTTCTAATAATAAACGAGTTGGATCTTCTAATAAGTCTTTAATCGCCACTAAGAAGCCTACTGATTCACGACCATCAATTAAACGGTGGTCATAAGATAATGCCAAATACATCATCGGACGAATCACCACTTGACCATCTACCGCAACCGGGCGCTCTTTGATGGCATGCATGCCTAAAATTGCACTTTGCGGTGGATTGATAATTGGTGTAGACATTAAAGAACCAAATACACCGCCATTAGTAATGGTGAAGTTACCGCCTGTTAAATCTTCAACGGTTAATTTACCATCACGGCCTTTTTCTGCGAGTGCCTTAATTTGTTTCTCAATATCCGCCATGCTGAGTTTATCGCAGTTGCGTAATACAGGTGTTACCAAACCACGCGGCGTTGAAACGGCAATGCTAATATCAAAATAGTTGTGATACACAATGTCATCACCGTCAATTGAAGCATTCACTTCAGGATAACGTTTTAACGCTTCAACTACGGCCTTAATGTAGAAAGACATAAAGCCTAAACGTACACCATGTTGTTTCTCAAATTTCTCACCGTATGTTTTACGTAATTTCATAATCGGCTGCATATCCACTTCATTGAATGTGGTAAGCATTGCGGTGGTATTTTTCGCTTCTAATAAACGTTCCGCAATACGTTTACGTAAACGGGTCATTGGTACGCGTTTTTCTGAACGAGAGCTATATGCCACGGTGCTAATGGTATTCTGCTCTGTCGCCACATCTTGTTTCGCTTTTTGAGCATCACGTTTTGCCACTTCACGCGTAATATCTTCACGGGTAATACGACCACCCACACCTGAGCCTTGAATTTTCTCTGCATCTAAATCGTGTTCAGCTAATAAACGACGAATAGCTGGACCTTGATCTGCTGAATTATTGTGACTATTTTCAATGGCTGCTCTTTGACGATCAGCTGGTGTTGGTTCATTGTCTTTCACTGTTTCAGTTGAAATATCGCCCGCTTGTTGGGTTGAAAGTTTACCTAAAAGCTGTTTACTTACTACGGTTGCACCTTCGTCTTGAAGAATTTCAACTACTACACCATCGCTTAATGCTGGCACTTCAAGTACGACTTTATCTGTTTCGATTTCCACTAAAACTTCGTCACGTTTTACGGTCTCACCAACTTTTTTATGCCATGTTGCAACAGTTGCATCCGCAACGGATTCCGGTAAATCAGGAACAAGAATTTCGATTGTCATTTTATTTTCCTTCAAATTATTCTTTCTTTAAAAATTACTGAAATTTCGACCGCACTTTTACAGTGTCAGCGCATCTTCTACCAATTGTTTTTGCTGTTTGGTGTGTAAAGACATGTAGCCTACCGCTGGTGAAGCAGAGGCAGGACGACCTGCATATTTTAACTTCACATGCTCAGGAAGCGAGCTGTCAAAGTTATGCTTACTACAATACCAAGCACCTTGGTTTAATGGCTCTTCTTGACACCATACATAATCCGTCACATGAGCATAAGGCTCTAGCGCTTTCTTCACATCTTCATGTGGATACGGATAAAGCTGTTCAATACGAATAATCGCCACATCTGTTTGGTTATTCGCACGACGTTGTTCCAAGAGATCGTAATACACTTTACCTGAGCATAGGACTACGCGTTTAACTTGTTTCGGATCGATGTTATCAATTTCACCAATGACTGTTTGGAATGTGCCATTTACTAATTCATCTAAACTTGACACGGCAAGTGGATGACGTAATAAAGATTTTGGTGAAATACCAATTAATGGACGACGCATTTTACGGATCGCTTGACGACGTAACATGTGATAAACCTGTGCTGGAGTAGATGGAATACACACTTGCATATTCTGTTCTGCACAAAGTTGTAAATAACGTTCTAAACGAGCGGATGAGTGCTCTGGACCTTGGCCTTCATAACCATGTGGTAATAACATCACCAAGCCACACATTCTGCCCCATTTTTGTTCCCCAGAACTGATAAATTGGTCAATCACGATTTGTGCACCGTTTGCGAAGTCTCCAAACTGTGCTTCCCAAATGGTTAATGTTTTTGGATCTGTCGTCGCATAACCATATTCAAAAGCCAATACGGCTTCTTCGGATAATACTGAATCCCACACCTCAAAACGACCTTGGTTGGCGTGTAAATGTGTTAATGGTACATAACCTGTACCGTCATTTTGATTATGCACAACTGCATGGCGATGGAAGAACGTACCACGTCCCGAATCTTCACCCGATAAACGAACATTAGCGCCTTCATCTAATAAGGTTGCGTATGCCATAGTCTCTGCCATACCCCAATCAAACAATTTCTCGCCTTTAGCCATTTCACGGCGATCTGCATAGATTTTTTCTACACGAGGATGTGCACGCAATGTTTCTGGATATTCACTGACACGCTCCGCTAAAGTTTGGAAACGTTCTTGTGGGAATTTACTTTCGTAAGGGGATGTCCAGTCATAGTTGAGATATTGCAACCAATCCATTTGGGCCGTATCCATTTCTCGCCATTCTTTCACTACGCGATCGCCATTATCTAAGGCATCACGATAAAGATTCATCATTTCAATGGCGTCTTCTTCGGTAATCACCCCTTCAGCAATTAAACGATCTGCATAGACTTTACGTGGCGTTGGATGTTTTTTGATGATGCTATACATCATTGGTTGAGTGGCTAATGGTTCATCAGCCTCATTATGACCATGACGACGATAAGAAATCAGATCAATGAAAATATCGCGTTTGAATAAATTACGATATTCCACCGCCATTCTCGCGGCAAAAGCGACTGCTTCAGGATCATCACCATTCACATGAATAATCGGTGCCTGAATCATTTTTGCGATATCAGTACAATATTCTGTTGAGCGGGTGTCATTTGGGTTAGAGGTGGTAAAACCAATTTGGTTATTGATCACAATACGGATTGTTCCACCCACGGTATAACCACGCGCATTGGACATATTCAAGGTTTCTTGTACTACACCTTGTCCAGCTACCGCGGAATCCCCATGAACAGTAACCGCTAATACTTGATTACGCTCTGTATCGTTCTTTTTCGTTTGACGAGAACGTACCGCACCAATAACTACTGGGCTAACAATTTCTAAGTGCGACGGGTTAAATGCAAGGGTTAAATGTACACGACGATCACCAACTGCGAAGTCAGAAGAGAAACCTTGGTGGTATTTCACGTCACCTGTACGCTCGCCTGAATGTTTACCTGCAAACTCATCGAAAAGATCTTCTGGTTTCTTACCGAGCACGTTTACTAACATGTTTAAACGACCACGGTGTGCCATACCAAACACCACATCTTTTACGCCTTGTTTGCTCGCATGACGAATAATTTCTTTCATCAATGGAATAAAGGCATCACTTCCCTCTAAAGAGAAACGTTTTGCACCTGGGAATTTCGCACCAAGATAACGTTCTAAGCCATCTGCAGCGGTCAATTCGCTTAATAAATTAATTTTTTCTTCTTTGGTAAAGAGCGGTTTATTTAATTGGCTTTCTAATTTACTTTGTAGCCAATTTTTTTGCTCCATATCCTGAACATGCATAAACTCAAGACCAATTGAGCCACAATAGGTCTCTTTCAGCATTTCAGCTAAATCACCTAATTTGATGTTATCGCGATGATAGACATAGTGATTAATATTGAAGGTTTCATTGAGATCCTGTTCGGTAAAACCGTGATAACGGTAATCCAATTCAGGTACGGTGGAGATTTTCCAACGATAATAATTGATTGGGTCAAGTTTCGCTTCTAAATGACCGCGGAAGCGATAAGCATTGATAAATTGGAGGACTTTGACTAATTTTGCACTGGCTTCTGGATCGATGATCGTCACAGCTTCTGTTGTATTTTCTCTCGCTAAACGACGGAAATAATCACGGACTGGTGAATGTGGTTGCTCTACTGCGGTTGTTTTCGGCAATGCATCAAATGTGGCACGCCAGCTTTCATCGACTGAAGATGGATCTTCTAAATAACGTTCGTATAATTCCTCAATATACGATTGATTAGAACCACCTAAAGCGGTTGAAGCCAACCATTCATCAAAGGCATTGTTATGCTGCATATCTACCCCTTGTATTACATGATGTTGTCCGCCCATTATACATAGGATAAAAAAAGAAATAATCCTCAAATCACACTTTGTTACAATTTTGTGATCTACTTCAATAAAAAACCGCACATAAAGTGCGGTCCGTTTTATCTGAGTTTCTTAGAAACTTAAGAATGGAGTAATTTTTTCAATTGTAGCTTCACCGATACCATCAATATTTGAAAGCTCGGCAGCACTTTTGATTTTGCCCACTTTGTTACGGTAATCAATAATCGCTTGTGCTTTTTTCTCACCGATGCCAGAAAGTTTTTGTAGAGTTTCTGCATCAGCTTTATTGATATTTACTTTAGCAGAAGAAGCCACTTTCTCTTTAGCTGGCTCTTTTGTTGAAGTCGCTTTTTCTTTCACTTCTTTTACTTTATCTGCTGCTTTTGTTTTTGCGTCAGACGCTTTTTCTTTCGCATTATCTTTCACTGAATTTAATTTTTCAGTGGCTTTGTCTTTCATGGACGGTTGATTATTCTCAGTCGCTTTTTCTTTTAAAGCAGATGCTTTCTCTTTTACCGCATCTTTTGCAGAAGTTGCTTTATCTTTCATTGCATCTTTCGCGGATGTTGCTTTTTCTTTAGCTTCAGTTACTTTATCTAATGCATTTGATTTTGTTGAACTTGCACTATCTGTCATTGATTTAAGCTTATCATTTGCCGCATTTTTCACGTCAGCTTTTGTACTTTCAACCATTGATTTTGAATTTGTTACAACATCTTCTTTTGTTGGCAATACAGATGTATTCGTTGCTAATGCAGAACCAGATACGGCTAATGCAAGAGATGTTAATGTTAAAAGTGATTTTAAAGATTTCATAAAAACTCCTGTTTTGTTATTAATAGGTTCGACAAGCAAACCTGTATGCTAAGACTTATCTTAAGAAAATTAGTTCAAAACAAAAAAACGCCCCAAATAAGGAGCGTCTTTAAATTTAATACTGACTAATCATCGCTTGAGAAGATAGAAAGTAATCTTAATAAGCTAATGAATAAGTTGTAAATTGACACATAAATACTCACTGTTGCACGAATATAGTTTGTTTCGCCACCGTGAATAATATTGCTGGTTTCATAAAGGATTGTCATTGTTGAGAACACCACAAACAATGCACTGATCCCGACCGCTAGTGCTGGGATTTGGAAGAAGAAGCTTGCCACAATCCCTAACAATAACACGATAAATAATGAGAAAATCGCGGTAGAAAGGAAAGACATATCTTTCTTCGTCGTTAGCACGTAAGCTGAACACGCAAAGAAGACGATGGCTGTACCTGCGAATGCAAGCATAATTAAATCTTCCATTCCTCTCGCCACATACATGTTTAAAATTGGCCCAATGGTATAGCCCATAAATCCAGTGAACGCGAATGCAGCCAAGATTCCCCATGCACTATTTGCTAAACGGTTTGTGACAAAAAGTAAACCATAAAAACCTACAAGTAACACGATAAGATTTGGATAAGGCAAGTTTAAGCTCATAGAGATATAAGCAACAACTGCCGAAAATGCCATCGTTAATCCCAATAAGAAATAGGTATTACGTAGCACTTTATGTGTGCTAAGTAGTGATTCTTCCTGTGAATTAACCACAATGCGAGATTGCATAAAAGCTCCTTATTTTACAAAGAATAAAGTTGATGAAACATCAATCCGTAAAGTAAGGGCTACAGCTAAAAAAGTCAATGGTAAATCAAGAATTTGTTTTAATTTTTAAATTTAAGAAGGTAAAAGTGCGGTTGATTTTGGTATGATGAATATACTAGCTGGATTACAACCTCATGACTAAAAAATATATGTTGATAGAGTTACTGCATAAAGAGTTAATAGACTATCCTACAATCATTAATATAAATGATGAAATTTATTTTATTAATGAACTTAGAAAAGCCGACATAGATGACATAAGATCTAACACAGATAAGTTTATTTCTATATTAGAACAATTACAGATTTCGCATCAAGACAACGGTATATTTGAGGTGAATATTGAAAACACTCATATTTTCTTCAATTTCGTTTTTTGGATTAGAGAAATCCAAAATAAACTTGAACTAAGTTTAGATAAATATACTGATGGTTTTGACACTAACTTTGATGGAAGGATAAAAATCTAATCAATGATATAAGTCATCTTTCTATAAAATAATCTATTACTATTAACTATAGATAATAAGTCCTTTTACAAAAATCATGTATAATATAAAAATACTACTAGCAGCCCCAAAATAGACAAATCCTTTTGTAATATACTCCACATATACGCTTACTCTCTTACTAACACCAAAAGAAGCAAATTTAACCATCAGGGGATAAAATAGCATTTGAAAAGTATGCATAAATAGAATAGATAACAAAAAACCTAATTCATAAGCATACCTATAACTACTTTTAAAAGAAGGTGAGTTCAGGATCAAATGAATTGCTATAAACAAAAGAACAAGCAATATACTAATAATTATTTTTTTCTTATAAATCGAAGTAATAAAAATGATTAAAACAAAACCTAATATGAAAAAAAACATTAAAACAACCCCATCCCTCTTTTCTCCTATCTACATCCAATATCACTATATTTCCATTTAAGATTAAGCTTTAGAGGACTTTCCCCCTACTCTCACTAGAATATAACTTAAGATAGACATAATGAAAGCAATTAGGTGCACACCGTAACAAAACCGTTATTAATAATAAAAAGAAACAAAATATCCATACTCTTAACCATGAATGAATAACTACTTATAGTTGGTAAAATGCCCCATCTTAAGATGGGGCAATTATAAAGACTAAAAAACTATGGTTACAATAAATAGTTTACTCATTAATGTTAAACTTTGGATATTTTATAGAAGACATATTACTCTTATAATATTCATATAATTTATCCTCCATCAAATTAACATACCCCTCAAAAACTACCTCCGAAATATTTTCATGGTTAAATAAATAAAGTTCTTCATTTGCTTGAACACCTACTGGGTATATACAAGCACCATAATCATAATATCCTTTTATATTATTTTTCACTGTTAAAGGAAATCTAGTAACAATCATTAAAAGGTCTTCTCCTTTACCGACTCTAATAACTGTTCCTATTGAGAATAGCTTTTTCATAAGTTCTCCACTTAAAGTAATACTAAAGATTAAAAATAAAAACCAAACATATAAAAACAAAAACTGCCCCAAAATGAAAAAGAAAAGCTAACAAAAAACCGTTTTTTTTATTCCCCTTCTCAAAACATTTAAAGTAATTAATATACCCAGACCTTTCCCATTGTAAAAAAAATTCATTTATCCAATAAGAAAAAACAAGTGATGATATAAAGAACATGATAAAGTTAACCTTTCTCTCTAATTCCACACTAAAAATATAATTTGTAATATCAACTAGGCTAGTTTTAAATGTATAAAAAAAAATTATCTCAAGATTTGCAATAATTATAGTTGTTGTTAACAACATACATCTATAAGAAAAAATGATATTATACCCACACTCTATATTATTCATAACATAGCTATAAGCTCTAAAGGATTTTTTTTATACTTATTTAAAAATGGAAATAATCTGCATAGATAAGTGACGGATGGTTCAACAAAAATATTATCGATACTAACATACACCTGCCAAGTAAAATAGAATATATAACACCACCATTTTTTCATTTCATTAATCACCCCACCAAATTTTCTCTACAGCCCACTCAAAAGTCATTTCTCCACCTAGCGCACCTCCAATAGCACCAACAGCTCCACCAACCAATGCCCCAACAGTAGTACCAACAACAGGAAACGCCGAACCGACAACGGCCCCTGTAATAGCCCCCCCCTTAGCTCCAGCTATAGTACCAACCGTACCACCAACAGCACCTGCTGTTTCTTTTGTTGTATTTTTACCTATTTTATACCCATCTTTTTCAAATCCTCCAGCAATCTCCACCCCATTTAATACATTTCCGACTATAGGAGCCCTCTTCGCAACTGTTGACATGGTTCCTTTATTAAAAACATTTCCAGTTTTTATATATTGATTTCCATTCCATCCATCATAATATTTAAATTTCCCTGTGGATTTTAGTGGGGTTGTACTTTTAGTTAGATCTTGTCCTTTCTCTGCAAACTCTTTGACGCCTTCAACAATAGCTCCCGTTCCAGTTGGGACACTAGGGACTATTTTACTTTCGTCAGACGAACTACCTATCTCTCCACTCGTTGACTCTTCACTAGGTGACTCCCCACTAGCAGATTCGCCATTAGAAGCCGCCCCATCATTCAATCCAATATAAGCAGACTCCATCAAAATATTGCCATTAGACATAGCAACTATCTGTTCTCTTGTCATAATGATTTTACTGCTTCCTGCCATAAATGTAATGGCACCATCGACCATGGTAATTGATGTATCCTTTCCAACTTGTAACGACAATTGTGTTTTTGCATCAAATGCAACTACATTAGCATCGGTGTACCGTGTGCCACTTACAGCTTCAATTAAATCTCCTGAATTCACACCTTTTACATCATTACCTTCAGAGATAGTAACTGAACGCCCTTTGCCTACAGTAGTTGATTCAGTCTCTTTGACATTAAGAGTTCGATTTTTACCAATTGTAGTAGAGTCATTTCCTGTCACATCTAAAGAACGGTTATTCCCCACCGAAGCGGACTGGTCATTCAGCACCTTCGTATTCATGTTCTTTTGAGCATGCAAATCAAGGCGTTGATTGTTCGTCGCATCATCCATCATCAAACCATTATAACCGCCGCCTTTATAAGTCTGAGACATCAGGTTCATTTGTGTCTTCGCAGCTGGTAATG
>ERZ773180.315-NODE-315-length-31534-cov-9.577814_pt1 | contig 31534 bp, 23 predicted proteins | sample MGYA00511080_ERZ773180 | MGnify/ENA primary metagenome ERZ773180 (study PRJEB29015, sample SAMEA2738175) | human oral metagenome | biome: human oral; feature: human-associated habitat; material: saliva | place: China | collected 2178 ... | reverse complement strand
CTTTGAATCCTTCAGCAAGTTCAACAACTTTATCAGAGTGACTCATTAATACTTGTTGAGTAGTAGGAGTACCTTCGAATAATCTAGCTCCTGGAGTTACATCAATATTATGAGCACCGTATTCTCTACTTGTCGCAGATTCAACTTTTCCTCCTAATTTATGTTGCATAAGTTGCATTCCGTAACAGATACCTAATACTGGAATACCTAAGTTAAAGATTTCATCATCTATTGTAAGTGAATTTTCTTCATAAACAGAGTTTGGCCCTCCTGAAAGAATAATTCCTTTTGGATTCATTTTTTTAATCTCATCAATAGAAATCTCGTTATCATGTAGTTCAGAGTAAACACCAAGTTCACGTACACGACGTGTAATAAGTTGGTTGTACTGACTACCAAAATCAAGAACTAGTATAAATTCGTGTTTCACAGTTATCCTCCTAAAATTTACTTATAAATATACTCTATTATATCAAGGAATATCCTATAAGTAAAACTATATTTTCCATGTGATAGAATATTTTCTTAATACTCTATTTTTTTCTTAAAAATTACAAATAAAAATGTATAAACTATAAAGAAAAGTATATTTTATCTAATTAATCGAAATAGATGATATAATAAAGTAGTAATTAGTTAAGGAGGTATAGTAATGAGCAGAGCTTATATAGGTACATATACAAAAAAAGACAGCCAAGGAATATACAAAGTAGAATTATCTGAAGAAGGAAAAGTTAGTAGTGTTGAGGCGGTTGCTAAAGTTGATAATCCAACATATCTAGCATTTTCAAATAATAATAAGTCTTTATATAGTGTTTCGAAAATAGAAGATAAAGGTGCGGTGTCAAGTTTTAAAGTAAAAGAAGATGGTAGCTTAGAACTATTAACATCAGTCGGTAAAGAAGGTAATCCACCATGTTATGTAGAAGTAAGTAAAGATAATAAATATCTTTTATCAGCAAATTATCACACAGGAACTGTAGATAGTTATTCTATATTACAAAATGGTGAGTTAGGTGAGCTATTATCTACTGACACTCATGAGGGTAGTGGAGTTCATCCTCGTCAAGAGAAACCACATGTTCATTTTTCAGGTTTTACACCGGACGGAGAATATGTTTTTACTTGTGATTTAGGAACTGATGAAGTTACAACTTATAAACTAAATAAGGGTATACTAACTAAAGTTGAGAATTTTAAAGTAAAAGCAGGTAGTGGTGTTCGTCATATAGTGTTTACTAGCGATAATAAAAAAGCTTTTGTAATGACTGAATTAACTAGTGAAGTGATTTCTTTTGATTATGATGGTAAAGGTAAATTATCTAATCCAAAATATTATCCAACATTACCAAGTGACTTTAATGGTGAAAATAAAGGTAGTGCAATAAAAATTTCTAATGACAATAAATACATTTACGTATCTAATAGAGGTCAAGATGCTATAGTTGTTTTTGAAGATAAAGGTGATTACTTAGAACAAATTCAAACGATAAGTACATTTGGGAAAGATCCACGCGATTTCAATCTAAATAAAGATAATACTTTAGCTATAGCTACTAATGAAACAAGTGGTACTATAACTGTTTATAAAATAGATAAAACTACTGGGAAACTAGAATGTATAGAAAAAAATGTTGTAGTTCCTGAAGCGGTTTGTGTACAGTTTGTTTAGAAATTGGCAATTTATGAAATTTTCAGAAAACACAAAAGGATATTTTCAAAAAGTTTTGACAGAGCAAAAAGTTTGGAGTAAAATATAGTTATATTACTGATAAGGGTAAAGAAAGAGGTATTTTATGTCTAAGAAAAAAGAAATAAAAACAAATGCTATGAGATTTTTAGATGATCATAATGTTGAGTATAATCACTTTGAGTTTGATGCTAGTAGTGATGCAGCAAAAACAGGGGTAGGAGTAGCGGACATTATAGGTAAAGATCATAATCAAGTGTTTAAAACAATTATGACTACTGATGGTAAAGGTACTTATGTAGTTGGTGTTTTAATGAGTGAAGATAGTATTAATTTCAAAAAATTAGCAAAAGCTGCGGGTGTAAAATCACTATCTATGTTACCATTAAAAGATTTAACAAAAATCACTGGTTATGTTAAGGGTGGATGTTCTCCATTTGCAATGAAAAAATTATTCCCTACTTTTGTAGATGAGAAATGTAAAAATGTAGAAACAATTGTGGTATCAGCTGGAAAAGTTGGTCATCAAGTAGAAGTAAAACCAGAAGTATTAGAAGAACTAGTTGGTGCACAAATAGTAGATATTACAGCATAATATATGAATATTAATGAAAGGATCTAGAGAAATCTAGGTTCTTTTTATTGTTTTAAAATACTAAAAATTTTATGTAAACAGATACAATGCGATGGCTGTCGCTATCGGCTTTAAAAGAGTATTTCTTTGTAAAGAAATGACAAAGGGATTGTAACATAATTGAAATAGTTTAGATATTTTAATGAAATTTTTTTTTGTTATAATAGGAAATGTGAAGGAGGCGTACTATGTTATTTGATACACATGCGCATTTAAATGATGATGCTTATTTAGAAGATTTAGAAGATACTATAGCTCGCGCTAAAGAAGCGGGAGTAAAATTAATAAATATAGTAGGCTTCGATGATAAAAGTATAGAAAAAGCATTAGAAATTACATCTAAATATGACTTTTTATATTTAACAATTGGCTGGCATCCAGTAGAAGCGATTGATTTTACAGATGAAAAATATGAAATGATAAAACGAATTGCTCTTACTAATGATAAGGTGGTAGCTATTGGAGAAATTGGATTAGATTATCATTGGGATAAAAGTCCAAAAGATATTCAAAAAGAAGTATTTAGAAAGCAGATTGCACTAGCTAAAGAAGTAGGAAAACCAGTTGTAATTCATACAAGAGATGCAATGGCAGATACTATTGAAATACTTAAAGAAGAAAAAGCTAGTGAAGTAGGTGGAATAATGCATAGTTTTTCTGGTTCGGTAGAAAGTATGAATATCATGCTTAAAGAGAACTTTCATATTTCATTAGGAGGTCCAGTAACATTTAAAAATGCTAAGACACCTAAAGAAGTAGCGAAAGCTTGTCCATTAGATAGACTTTTGATCGAAACAGATTGTCCATATTTAACGCCAACACCATATAGAGGAAAGCGAAATGAACCTGCTTATGTGCACTATGTAGCACAAGAAATAGCAGACTTAAAAGAAATGAGCTATGAACAGCTAACAGAGCAAACATTTAATAATGCTTGTAAATTGTTCAAAATAAAACAAAAGGAGAATGATTAATTTATATGAAATTCGGAAAAGTAATTACAGCAGCAGCGGCATCAGGAGTTTTATTATCAGGAGCATTTATGATAGCAGAAGAGTACACAGGTCATTCAGCATTCGCGATAACTCTTTCTGATAATACAAAAGTAGACGTAAAAGCTAAAAAAGGAACTGTAAGAGAAATCCTTGCAGCAAATAATATCAGCTATAATGCAGATGATCGTGTTGAACCAGGATTAGACACAAAAGTAAATGGTGGAGAAGACATCCGTATTTACAAAGCTCGTGAAATCACAATCCAAGATGGTGAAACAACAACAGTTAGAAAAACAACTTACAAAAAAGTTGAAGACATTCTTAAAGAATTAAACATTACTGTAGGAGCAGAAGATAAAGTAACTCCTGGTCTTAAAGCAGAAGTAGCAGAAGTTGACACTATTAAAATTGCTCGTGTTGGTAAAACAACTCAAACAGTAAAAGAAGCAATTAAATTTGAAACAAAAGAAGAAAAAGACGACACTAAATATGTAGATGAAGTAGTTACTAAAACTGAAGGTCAAGACGGTGAAAAAGAAGTTACTTACAGTGTAGTACACGAGGATGGTAAAGAAGTTTCTAAAGAAGTAGTTTCTGAAAAAGTTATTACTGAGCCAACAGCTAAAGTAGTAGTAGTTGGAACAAAACAACGTGAAGGAGCTCAACAAGCAGTTGCTCCAGAATCTACTGAAACAGCAACTACAGGAGCAGGAACAATTTCTACTCCAGTAACTTCATATTCTAAAGCAGCATCAACAAATAGTTATGCAGCACAAAGTTCATACACACCGCAATATTCATACAGCCAATCTTCAGGTGGAGTAGTATTATCAAATGGTAATACTGCAGGAGCGGCAGGTACAGCGGCAGCTCAAGAAATGGCTCGTCGTACAGGTGTATCAGCGTCTACTTGGGAAAGAATCATCGCTCGTGAATCAAATGGTCAAGTATACGCAAGAAACGCATCAGGTGCTAGTGGATTATTCCAAACAATGCCTGGATGGGGATCAACTGCAACAGTTAAAGACCAAATTAACGCAGCTGTTAAAGCCTACAATGCACAAGGATTATCAGCTTGGGGTGTAAGAAGATAAGATAAATAATTAAGGTTTAAGATTAATTCTTAAACCTTTTTTTATATTAAAAAAAGAGTTTTGTAGCATTTAATCTACAAAACTCTATTGTTATAATTTTTTCTCTATTACTTTATATATTACAAATGGTATAACGCAACAGATAACTATAGCTATTGAACTAGAGTAGAAGATATTTCCGATTCCTACTAACGGTGATACAATTCCCCCTAAAAAGAATGGTAGAAAACCAAATAGTGCTGAGGCACTACCTGCACGTTTACGTTCTAATCCCATAGCAAGTGCTGATCCTGCAGGAAGTATTAGTCCAAGTCCTAATAATAGAAGGAAAAATCCAACTTCAACAAATAGGAATGGTAACATTAGTGATAATACAAAAGCAAGGTAAATACTAATAACTAACATTAATGTTAAACCTAACTTGATACCTTTCTTTTCATCAAATCTACCAGATACTTTACTACCTAAAACTATCGCAAATCCATTTAAGCCAAAACATAGACTATAGCTAATAGCCGACAAGTTATAATGAGTTTGTAAAATAAACGGAGATGCAGCTATATATGCAAACATTGCAGCCAAAGCAAAACCTTGAATAAACACTAGAGCTGTGAATAATTTGTTTTGTGAAACTAAAACTATAGAATGATATGTTTTAGTAATAGGTACATCTAGTCTCTTTTCCTCTGCTAGAGATTCGTGGAATTTTAGAGAGGCAATTATAATTATAATACCGATAGTCGCAAGAGCTATAAAAATTCCTCGCCAATCAGTAAGTTCAAGAAGTAGACTACCTAGTACTGGTGAAAGGATTGGAGCAAGCCCATTTACTGCCATTAATAAGGCGAAAAATTGTGCCATTTCTTTACCTTTATATAAGTCAGTAGATACAGCTCTTGATATTACTACAGCACCTGCAGAAGAAATTCCTTGGATAAAACGTAAAATGATCATTGAATAAATGTTTGGGAAAATAATAATAGTAATAGTGCTTATTAAGTAAATAACAAGGCTAATAAGTAGTGGTTTTTTACGACCAAGATTATCGCTAATAGGTCCAATAAGTAATTGTCCTAAAGCAAGTCCTACCATACTACCTGTAAGTGTTAATTGAATAGTTGATGTACTTGCACTAAAGTAATTACTCATTAATGGTAGTGCGGGTAAATATAAATCTGTAACAAACGGTCCAAAGGCTGATAAAGTTCCTAAAAATAGAACTAGAAATAATTTCGAGTTTCTTTTTATTGTCATGTAGACTCCTTTCAATTTTTTAGTACAAGTGATTATAGCATAAAAAAATTTTTTATGTAAGAAAAATTTACGAAAATAACGAAAAAATATGAAAACATAATTTAAAGAGGATTGTAAGATGTAAAACTATTAATTAAAATATTTATTTATATTTTTTTAAGATTAAAAAAATTTATTTTTTTATTCTTGATAATAATAGCGTTGGTACAATTATAACTTATATTTAAATATTTTTGTATATATTACTTTTTAAAAATATAATGAATTATTTCGGATATTTATTGTTTTACAAGCATATTCATGTTATAATATAGCTGTCAAAAAAAATGAAAGGAAATATAACAATATGAGCAAACAAAAAGACAAAACTCTTAAGCACCCTGCCGGGCTGTGGCTTATGAACACAATGATTGCTATTCAAAGTTATGCATCTTATGCTACATCAGGATTCCTGGTTTTATTCTATACTTATACAGTAGAACAAGGTGGATTAGGATTGAGTAAGCAATTCGCAGGGGATATGATGGCATACTTAGGTACTGTGGCATCATTATTACCATTACTAGGAGCATACCTGACAGATAAATACATCGGTATGCAACGTGCGATCCAATACGGGATTTTATTCAATGCTATTGGTTCTTTATTTACAGCATTTGCTAATGGACGCTTTTATGTATTCTTAACAGGGGTTATTATTAACTCTATCGCAGGTGCATTCTATCGTGGTAACATTTCTGCAATGGTTGGAGAACTTTACGATGACAAACAAGTAACGATGAAAGATGCTGCATTTAGTTTATTCTACATGTTCGTTAACATCGGTAGCTTACTTGGACCAATCATTGGGGGACTTATCTTCCAAGAGTGGGGAGCTACAAAAGATGCGAATGGAGAAATCATTAAATACGGATTTAGTCCTGCGTTCTTAATGGTGTCTATCTGTCTATTCATTACATTCTTAATATTTACATTTGGTAAAAACAAATTATTAGGAGATCATGGTAGATATCCAGTAGGTAAAAACAAACACGAAACTGCTGCAGAAAACAAAGCAGACTTAAAACCATCTAAATACGAAAAAGGGCGTGCATATGCTGCAGCTGTTATTTTCGCATTCTCTTGTATCTTCTGGTCAGCGTACTTCCAAACACAAACAACAGTTACTCTTATGACAGACGAACTGGTTGACTTAAATGTATTTGGTTATAAAATGCCAATCACATGGCTAGTATCATTTAATGGATTCTTATGTATCGTTCTTGCACCAGCATTCGGATGGTACTGGATGAAACTTGCTGAGAAAAATAACGACTGGCGTGTTGCTACTAAGATGGGATGGGGTATGGTTCTAACAGGTCTTGGATTTGGATGTTTCGTACTTGGTCTTCAATCATTAGGAGGAGTAGTTGATGGTTCAGTAAGAATGAGCATTTGGTACGTATTAGGTGGATACTTCGTACTAACAGTTGGGGAATTACTTGTATCTCCAATCGGTATGGCATTATTCAGTAAATTACTACCTAAAAAATACGCAGCTATGTCTATGGCGATTTGGTACTTCACATATGTAGTTTCATCTTGGATAAGTGGTAAAACAGTTGGATGGACAGCTACTTGGGGTTACGAAAAAGTATTAGGTGTAATCGCAATTATCATGGGTGTTCTAGGGGTATTAATGTTCGCAATTGGTAAACCACTTGAAAACATGATGGCTTTAGACAAGCTTGGTAAAGAGCACGAAGAAGAGGAAACTCTAGAAGCAAAAGAAGCTTAATTTTAAAAAAAGAGAAATAAACCACTAAACATATTGTTTAGTGGTTTTTAATTTTTAAAATTAATACTATTTAATAATTTTGTGTTGGCATTTTCAAGGATTTGGACTATGATGGATTTATTCCTTTTCTCATGATAAAATATATATAATCATAAAAATCTAGTGAAGATAAACCTCTGGTTTAGTAAACTCTACCATAATTCGGTTTACTCCTTTAGAGAATATAGCTACAATAAGTGTAAGAATAAAATTGCAAAGGAGAATGCCTTATGACAAACAAATCTATGGGTGATATAATTAGTACGCTTAGAAAAGAAAAAGGAATGACTCAAAAAGATTTGGCTGATATGCTTAACATAACCGATAAAGCTGTTTCAAAGTGGGAAAGAAATATTGCTTTTCCAGATACAGCAACTTTACCCAAAATTGCAGAGATCTTTGGCGTATCCGTGGAAGAACTTATGAACGTTAAATCAACTTCGGGAAATAGATACAAAGAAGCTCCTTACTTATTAAATATTATCTTGAAGGCCGTACCTACTGCGATGGGTGTTGCTGCTGTTGTAAGTTCTTTATTAGGTAAACTTGACGTGAAATCAGGTTTTACAATGCTTGGTATAGGACTCGTTTGTATTGGTATTTACCAGCTCAGATCCAAGTAGTAAACATTAAAACTGAATATAGAAATATAGACCACTGGGAATTTTTAAAAATGTCCAGTGGTCTTTGTTTAAAAACATTTACATAGCTTAATTTTTAAAATCAATACTATCGACTTCTGTCATTAGTTTATTATTTATAAACCAAATTAGAGTGTATGTATAGATTGTATATGTAAAGAATAATAATGAGGATAAAATAGTTATTTTATTATTTTTAAAAATTATAAAATTTAATAAAAGTATAATAAGATAGATAATGCTAAAGGTAAAAAATCTAGTCTTATTTTTTTTTATCCAGTTTTTATATTTTAATTTTAATTCGGCTCGTTTTTGTTCCTCAACAGACATAAATTTTCTCCTAAAAATAATAATTAAATTATAGCAAAATATCAAAAAATAAGCAATTAAATATTAAATTTGGACTTTTAATAAATAATACGTTTTATTAAGGAATTAGTGTTGATAGATGTAGAAGATATATGTTATAATTAAATTGTCATATTATGCACTAAAGGAGGCAGTATGTCATATACTAGAAATTATATTTTTGAAAAAATTATAGAAAAACTACCAACATTAAAAATTCATGAAAAAAAAGAAGAGGATAGTAGTATTTTTATATTAGAATACAAAAATAGTAAAGCGAAAATAGATATTGATAGTTTTGTAAAAAAATTAGGAAATAAAAAAAATAGTCTTAGTGATAAGAAAATTGATGAGTTTATTTATTACATAGTGTCTAATTTTGAAGCCCAGGAAAAAATTTCGACATCAAATTTAAATAAAGAAGATTTGTTAGAACGTGTTTTTCCTGTAGTAAGGTCTACTAGCTTTAATAAAGATAATACACAAAACTTAATAAAGCTTAATCATACTAATGAAACAGATATTTATTTAGTATATGATTTTGAAAATGGCTATAAATTTTTAGATAGGAAAGTTACTGAACAGTTACTTATTTCAGATAAAGAACTCTTAGAGTTCGCTAAAGGTAATTTAGAAAAATTACCGTTGAAATATAATAAAGACACTGTTCAGGGAAATGATTTTTATTTTTTAAACGCTAAAGATGGCTATGATGGGGCTCGTATTTTGGATGAGAAAGTATTAAATTACTTTTATGAAAAAATAGGTTCAGACTTTTATGTAGGGTTGCCACATCAAGATACTTTGATAATAGCTGACGTAAAAAATAAAAAAGGATTAGAAATTTTACAAAAGGTAATGGTTCATTTTTTTGCGGAAGGTTTAGTTCCAATAACAACTATTACTTTTAAATATGATGGTAATAAATTAGAAAGTTACTTCATATTTGTTGAATAGTATATAATAAATTTTTAGGAGTAGTTAATTATGTTATTTTTTTACAATAAGAAAATGTTAGGTGAAACATTATTAATAACTATCAATGATAGTGAAAATGTTACATATGAATATAAAAAAAATATAACACTTATTAAAGATGAGAATGATCATTTAGTAGGATTAAATATTTTTAATGTAGAGAATTTAAAACTTCAAGGTGAAGGAAGTATTGAATTAACAGAAGAACAAAAAGAAGTTCTAGAAAAAAGATTAGAAAAAAATGGAATTAAAATCGATTTAGAAGGAAACAACGATGACTACTTTGTAGTTGGTGAAGTATTAACATGTGAAAAACATCCTGACGCAGATAAGTTAAAAGTAACAACTGTTAAAGTTAGTGAGGATGAAGTATTGCAAATTGTTTGTGGTGCACCAAATGTAGAAGTAGGCCAAAAAGTTGTTGTATCACTAATAGGAGCTATGATGCCTAGTGGATTACTTATTAAAAAATCAAAACTTCGTGGTGTAGAATCAAATGGAATGTTATGTTCAAAACGTGAGCTAGGATTACCACAAGAAGAAGTAAGAGGTATTTTAGTGTTAGAAAATGATGTTGAAGTTGGAACTAAATTTAAAGATTTAAATTTAAAATAATATTTTAGTAGTAGGTGGTATAAAGTATGGTAAATTGGAAAAAATGGTTTTTAGAAGAAGATGAAGAAGAAGTTTTCCGTGAAGAAGAGGAAAAAGTAGAAAAGAACTCAAAAAAAGAAAATAAAAAAGTCGCTAAGTATACAGACTATACAGATGATGAAGAGTTCGATATTGAGTATTCTCATAAAAAAGAAAAAGTTAAAAAAGATGATGTTGACTATGATTTAGAAGTTGAAGATGTATCAAGTGAGTTTGATATTGAATTCGACGATGAAGAAGAGGAATTTAGTGAGGATAAATCAGCTAAAGAAGTTGGAGTCTTTTCTAAAATAAAAGATTTATTTAGATCTAGAAAAAATGATAACAAAGTAGAAGATTCTGTAGAAGAGGAAGATAACTACGAAGAAGAACTTTTTGAAGAAGAGAATGACGAAGCAGAAGACTACAAAACGTATTTCGAAAGACAAAAAAGAGAGCGTCAAGAAAGAAATACTGAATTATATGATTCTGAAGAAGAGAAGCCAAAAGAAGAAAAAAGTGCTGGATTCTTTAGTAAGCTTAAAGATAAATTCTTTAGTGTAAGTGATGAAGAAATAGAGCAAGAAGAATTAGATCGTTCGCTTGATGAGTATTATGAAGATGAAGAAGAAGAAAAGCTTTTCGTAAAAGAAAATACTAACAAACATCAAGAAGATGATGAACTAGTAATTGAATATCAAGATGACTATTTCGAAGAAGAATACAAAGGATTTGAAGAAATAGATTTAGAAGAATTTGAAGAAAAAGAAACTAAAGAAACAACAGAAGAAGTAGCGCCTGATTTAGCTACAACACTTAAAAAATTAGGTGTAGAAAATGCAGAGCTAAAAGATGTTGATATTTTTGGAGACAAATCTGGTCGTAGAACTCACCCTACATTAGCTGCAGTTAGAACAAAACGACTAAAACAAGATCATAAGATTGATGATTTAGAAAAAGAAGTTATTTTAGGAAGAGATAATACTGCACTAAAAGAAGAAGTAGCTAGTGTTTATCGTGAAAGACAAAAAGAACAAGAAGAAGTAGAACAACGTGAGTCTAAACACAAAGAAGAACGACAAAAACTTGATAGTGAATTCAATAAATTAGAAAGAAAAGAAGATAAAATAGAAAAAGATAACCCTCTTTATCAACAAAATAAAGAACTTGATGATATTTTTGAAAATATTGAACAAAAAGAAAATCAAGCTAAAATAAAAGAAGTTCCAGAGTTTGAAGTTAGAGAAGTAAAATCTGGTGCAGAACGTCGTGAAAGAGTAAAATACACAAGTGTTAATGATATACTTGGTGGAAATGAAGAACTTTTCGAAGATGATATAGATAGAACTACTAGAAAAACTAGTGTGGAATCTCGCAATAAAGAAGAGGTAGAAGAAGTAGAAACTACTACTGATTATAAAGATACTGATCTAAGTGATGAGAAAGAAAATGTTACTTTAGATGAACTTATTGAATCAGAAAATATCGAGATAGAAGATGAGAAAGACGAAACAACTAAAGAAATAGAAGAGTTAAATTCTAACCTTGAAGAAATAAAACAAGAAAAAGAAAAACTTGAGAACCTTGAAGAAAAAGAAGAAGACGAGGTAGATTTAGTTGAAGAAGTTGCTAAGATAGAAGATATCGAAGTAGAAGAATATGATGAAATTAAAGAACCTAAAAAAGATAGATTAGAAGGTTATAGTGACTATCATTTAGATGAAGGCGAGATAGTTGAATTAGAAGAACAAAACTATCTAGAAGAAAATACTGATAATGTAAATATCGATAGTTTACTAAAAGATATTACTGCTAATAAAAAACAGCAACTACATGTAGCTAATGATGTTGATAAATTTACAGAAGAAAAAACAGTTCCTTATGAAGTAGTTGAAAAACGCCAAGAAGCAGTAAGGGAAAGAGCTAATACTATTGAAGAAGAAGTTGAGCCAGTTCAAAAAGTAGAAGAGGTTGAACCAGTAACTCAAACAGAGGAAGTAGAGGAAACTACTGGAATTGAATATACTGAAAAACTTTATACTGAAGACGTTTATAGCTACTTTGATAGTGATAAAGGAAATGCATTAGGTGAATATAAAACTATTGACAGAGGATATAGACCAGTAAGCAAAGAGAAAATAGAGAAAAATCAAAAAATTCTGGATGCTATTTTTGAAAAATACTCTACAAGTACTATGAATGTGCCTAAAAAATCTGTAGTAAATACTATGATGGAAACAAGTACAATAACACCTAATTCAAGAAGTGTTGGTAAGTTTAAACCATCTCCTGTCTACTCATCAGTCTATGGATCAGGTTCAAAACCATCACCTAAAAAAGAAGAAAGTAAAAAAACTACTAAAAATACTAAAACAAATTCCAATATTTACAAAGAAATAGCTTCTCAAGATGAAGCGGTTTGGAATATCGGTACATCAAAAAGAGTTCCAAAAAACAAAGTAAAAAATAAAAAAACTAGAAAATAATATCTAATATATACTAAAAACCAAAAGAGCTTTGAGAAAAAATATCTCAAAGCTCTTTATTTATTATTAAGTTTACTTACTATAATTTCAAAAAGTATAATGGCAACAACATTTAACATCAGGCGTGAACGAATTTTTTTTCTAGTTTTAGGTGCATCATAAATATTGATTATCTGATCACTAATTTTTGCTAAAGGACTAGCTGTTAAACTAGTAACTGCTAAAACCTTAGTACCATTTTGTTTTGCAGATAAAATACTTTCATTTATTTCTTTAGAAGCACCACCTAGGGAGAATGTGATTATTACATCTTTATCTGTAGAAATTTCAGGAATCCTTTGGATACTATACAATTCAAAGTAGTCATTTGCCCATAAGTCAACTAACTTAAGCTTCCTATTAAAATCAGCTACTACCATATAACTAGATCCACTACCAATACAAAAGATTCTTCTAGCGTTTACTATTGTTTCAGCAAAACTATCAAAATCCTCTTGATTTAAAATAGACATAGTACGGTTAAATTCGATAGTTAGCTGATCTTTTAACTGGTTAAAATTAGATGACAGAGTTGCCTCTTTACTCTTTTCTAATTCTTTACTTAGTCTAATATCATAACGTAAGTCGTTAAAAGTGTTATAACCAAGTTTCTTACATGCTCTAATGACTGTAGAAGAAGATACTAGAACCTCTTGTTTAATTTTTTTTAATGTAGTTGTTTCAACAGCAGGTTGTTTCATTAAAAAATCTATAACTTGCTGTTCAGATATAGATAATTTATCGTAATTTTCTTTTAAATTTTCAAAAAACATAGAATACCTCATAGAGTAAAATTTACTAAAAAATTTATTTTGAATAAATAATATATTGTATAATACCATAGAATTAATAAAAAAGAAAGTGATTACATAGCTGTTTTATAAAGATAGTAAAATTTTACTTTAAAAGTAAAATTTTACAAAATAAGAAATTTTTAAGCAATATTTGAAAATATAAGTTTAGTTCTGTTATAATGTAGTAAAATTAAAATATAGAAGGAGAAAGGTAATGGCAAAGAAAAAAAATAAATTCGTTTCTGCTTTCGAGCAATTCGGACGTTCGTTCTTATTACCAGTATCTGTACTTCCGGGTGCAGGTATTATTAAAGGTATTGGTACTGCTTTTACAAATAGCAATACTTTAAAAATGTTTCCGGCACTAAACAATTCAGTAGTGCAGTTTATTATGAAATTCTTTATCGCATTAGGAGATACAGCTTTTGACAATCTTCCTATAATTTTTGCGGTAGGTGTAGCGGTAGGATTAGCTAAACGTGAAAAAGGTTCAGCAGCTCTATCAGGATTATTAGGTTTTATGGTATTACATTACATACTAAACTTCCTATTAAAATTCAGTGGAAAGCTAGTTGATACATCTAAGATGTCAGGTAACGATGCAAAATTAGCATTATCTAATGCCATGCAGACTAAAGTTTTAGGTATTCAAACTATGGACCTTAGTGTATTCGGTGGTATTATAGTAGGAATTGTAGTTTATTTCGTTCATATGTGGGCAGTTAAAGTACAACTTCCAACAGTAGTTGGATTCTTCAGTGGACCACGTTTTGTACCGATAGCAACTATGGTAGTTATGGCGGCAGTAGCAAGTGGATTATTCTTCATTTGGCCTCCAATCCAAAAAGGTATCAGTGTACTTTCTGTATTCATTCTTAAATCGGGTCCAATAGGAACGTTCTTATATGGTTTACTAGAGCGTGCTTTACTTCCATTTGGTCTTCACCACGGTTTAAACTGGCCAGTTCGTACTACAGAATTAGGTGGAGCTTGGGAAATTGGTGGAAAACGTGTTGTTGGTACAATCAACGCTTACTTAGCATCTCTTGCTGATCCAAATATCAAACACGTTGATCCAAATATTACTCGTTTCAATGGTGGTAAATTCGTTTACTTCATGTTCGGTCTTTCTGGTGCAGCTTATGCAATGTACAAAACAGCTGACGAGAAAAAACGTAAAGTTGTAGGATCATTATTATTCGCAGCAGCTGGTACTTCATTCTTAACAGGTATCACTGAACCAATCGAATTCACATTCTTATTCGTAGCACCAATTCTTTACATCGTGCACGCATTCTTAGCTGGTTCAGCATTATTCGTAATGCACATGTTAGGTGCTGGGGTTGCTACTCCAACAGGACATGGATTCATTAACTGGGTTATCTACGGTGTTCTTCAAGGACCAAAAACAAAATATTGGTTAGTACCACTTGTAGGTATAGTATACTTCTTTATCTACTATGTTGTGTTCAGATTTATGATTGTTAAATTTGACCTTAAAACACCTGGTCGTGAAGATAGTGATGAAGTTCGTTTATCTAATAAAAACGAAGCTCGTGCTAAATACGGAGTTGAGATTGCAACTATAGGTAAAGAAACTAAAGAAGCTAAAGTTGAAGAAGCTTCAAGCGATGAAGTTATGGAGACTGTTCCTAAAACTAAGGAAGGTATTCATAAACAAGCAGTAGCTCTTGTTAAAGCTCATGGTGGTCCAGATAATATTGAAGCAGTTGATGCATGTATTACTAGACTTAGAATAAATGTTAAAGATAAGAGCCTAGTTGATCAAAATACAATTACTAAGAAATTAGGAGCTATGGGATTTGCGGAAAGTGATATGCAAATGCAATCAATTTACGGAGCTCATGCTAATGTATTAAAAATGGAAATCCAAGATATGCTTGGTATGGAGGAGTAATTCTTATGAAAAATCTATTTGTTACAGACTTAGATGGTACTTTTGTTAAAAATTCTGTGTCAGTAGCAGAAGATGATTTAAAAGCGTACCATATCGCAAAAAAATATGGTGATTTCTCAGTTGCAACAGGAAGATCTATAACTGAAATAAAATATGTGGAAGATCAAAACAGCCTTGATGTAACACATATGATAGGTTTTAATGGAGCAATAATAACTCAAAAAGATAAAGTATTATTCGAAAAACATATACCAGAAAATGTGGTAGGAGAAATTTTTGAATACTTAAAAAATGCAAAATTGATTTTTGATGCTTTAGATGGGAATCAACGTATTGGGAATTTTCAACATGAAAAGGTAGAAAGACTTTGGAATATGGAACTTATTTGTAAAGAAGATCCATTCCCTTATCTAAAAGGAAAAACTATTTATAAAATAAATGTTCGTCCAAAAGCTGAAGATCTAGAAAGATTCTACACAGATATGAAAGAGAAATTTCCAGAAGTAGAAATCTTCAAATCTGGGTCAACTCGTATGGAAATAACAGCAAAAAATATTTCTAAAGCAAGTGGAATAGAAACGATTAAGTCAGGATACGATCGTGTTATTGCTTTAGGAGATTCAGGTAATGACGTGGATATGTTTGAAAGTGCTGATGTTTCGTACTGTATGGACCGTGCTCCAGAGGACGTAAAAGATAAGGCTACTCACGTGGTTGAAGATTTTGCGGCAGCAATAGCCCATTTTGAAAAAAACTATAAATAAATCAAGGAACCGATATTAAGTTATCGGTTCTTTTTAGTTAATATTTCTCAAGTATCTCTTTTCTAACTGCCGAAATTAAGTATAGTGATCCAGTGATTAGGAAAATCTCGTCATTTTCTAAGTTAGGTATTATATTAGCTAATGCATTTTCGTAGTTATCGTATTTTGTAACATGTGTATCACCAAAACTTGCTATTAGATTATCTAAGTTTGATTCTTTGATTTCTATAGGTACTTTTGTTGCTGAGAATTTTGCAGAAATTGTTTTTAATTTTTCTATCATATCTTTGTAATCTTTATCCTCTAGAATACCTAATAGTACAGTTAGTTTTGAGAATTGTTGTTTATTAAGATATGCAACTAAGCTATCAATACCATCGTTGTTATGAGCTCCGTCTAATAGAATATTTTCTCTTATCCATTCCAAACGCCCTACCCAAACTGATTTGGCTAGAGCTCCTTTTATAATAGAGTTGTCGATATCTATTATTCCACGTTCACGTAAGTTGAATAGGGCGCTTAACGCTAAAGATGCATTGTAAACTTGGTGCTCACCTACCATTTTTGTTGAGTAAGTTTCGTTTTTAAAACTTAAGATATTTCCTCTGGCATTTACTTCTTTAATTTCAATGTCATTAGTATCTAAAATATTAAGTGTTGCATGTTTTTCTTCGCAGATATCTTTAATTACATTGACTACACTATCTTTTGCTGGATACATAAGGACATGGTCATTTTCTTGGATAATTCCACCTTTTTCATAAGCGATTTTCTCAAGACTATCTCCCAAAATAGCAGTATGATCTAAACCAATCTTTGTAATAATTGATAATTCTTTATTTTTGAAGATATTCGTTCCATCATAACGGCCACCAAGACCTACTTCCATAATAACAAAATCTGTTTTTTGATCTCTAAAGTATAATAAAGCTACACCTGTGATGATTTCAAAAAATGATAGTTTATCGCTAGAATCAGGATTGTTTTTATCGTAAGTTTCTTGTACTAGTTTAAATAATCTGTATGCCTCTTTATATGAAATAAACTCGTCATTAACACGAATTCTATCATTAAAACTAAGCATTCCAGGGCTTGAATAGAAACCAACTCGGTACTTTGTTTTTAGTACGTCTTTAATATAAGAGCTAGTTGAACCTTTACCATTAGTTCCAGCTACATGGATAACTTTAAGATCTTTTTCAGGATGGTCAAAAAGTTCAAGGATATGCTCCATTCTATGAAGACCAAGTTTCATACCAGTACGCTCGATTTTATAAGATGATGTAATAAGTAGTTCTTCGCATACACATTCAATAGCAAAGTTAACGGCGTTATCTTCATCAATGGTAAGTAGTTTTTCAGCTAGTGTTTCTAAGTCTAATTTATCAAAAAGCTCTAAAATATTATGTTTATCTATTAAATTATTTTCTTTTAAATATTTTTCAAATTTTATTTTACAATTCATAATAAGCTCCACATTTTATAATATACATTTAATTTTATAATGAGAATGCTTAATTGTAAAGGATATAATTTCTATCATTTTGTGATATAATTTAAGTGTATTAAGACAAGAGAAAAATTATTTAGTAGAGAAGAAAAAATAATATAGATGTTATATGATATTAAAAAATGAATTTAGTGCTCATTATTGTTGGAGCACTTATAGAATTAGAAATAATGTAAGAAATATTGAGTGAATAAAAGATACAGTTTTTTAGAAATTTATCTTGAATAATTTTGAAAAGAATGCGATGAAGAGTAAATAATAGTATTTGTGAGGGTGTAGATATGGATATTAGATTAGAAAATGGAATAAATATAAATAATTCTTTGTTATTATGCGGCTGGTCAAATAAAAAAGGAGAAAAATTCCAAAAACAATGGATGGGAACTAAAATTACCTATCCATTAGATATAGATAAGATACAAAAAATGGATAATGTATTCTCAATTTTTAACAAAGAAGAGTTTATAGGTATAATACAAATTATTCGATTTAAAAATAATAATGCTCATATAGGTAGATTTATAATAAATCCTCAAAAAACAGGACAAGGATTTGGAAAAGTAGCGTTGAAAAAGTTTTTGAAGTTTTTATTTAGCGATAAAAATATTGAGAGTGTAACTTTAACAGTTTTCGCCTCTAATAAATATGTAATGAATATGTATGAAAAGTTAGGGTTTAAGATAGATGAGGTTTTAAAATCTCCAGAATTAAAATATATTATGAAAAATGCTAGGCAAAAATAAATTGCTTAGCATTTTTACTATTTTAATCCATTCTTTTTGTAACAAAAGCTCCAACACCAATAAAAACTAATACTAATAAACAAGCTTGAAGAAACTCTAAGCTCCAAATATTATTAAGTGTAGAACCAAAATTTAGCCAAATTAATCGTCCGGGAATAAGCCCAATAAGGTTAGCAATAAAATAATGTTTAAATGAAATTCTAGTTAGACCATATGAGTAACTCACAACGCTATTAGGTAAAATAGGAATCAGTCTAAATATTATTAAAAATACAGCTAGCTTATTTTCTTTAATACCAAATATTCTATTAAATTCCTTTAATGATAATTTTCGTACTAAAAATTTTTCTATATAATCTCTTGCGAAGTATCGTGAGATAAGAAACATTACATTAGTATATACAATTGCAGCAGTAATAGTTAAGATAGCTCCAAGCTTAAATCCAAATAGGTAACCACCAATGATTGAAAAGATTCCTGGTGGAAATAAAAAAATAGGGAGAATAGATGCTAGTAATAAAAATATTAATGGTGCATAATCACCAAATTGTGCGATAAAATCTTGCATAGTTTCTCCTTAATTATATTCTTATTATAATTTTTGATATTATACCATATATAAGTAATAAATAGAAAGTTAAAATAATCAAAGAAGCACTATTTTATAGACAGAAAATAATAATTATATAGAATTGCTACAGTTACCATACTATTAGCAATTTCATATTTTTGAAATTCGAGTATAACTTAATAAAGTTGGAAATTAATTTGGCCCCAAAAAGTTAGGATTAAAATAGTGTAGTAGTTCTAATGACTACTACGCCATCATTTTATATTTATACAGAGACATGTTTAATTTTATACTGCTTAGGATTTAACCATCCTAGTTTCTTTTTTATTCTCTCTTCGTTATAGTATTTTATCAATTTAAAAATTAAATTCAAAATATTAAAAATTAGAGAGATTAAATAATTGATGTAGGACAATATTAATTTAATTATAAAATACAGATTAATAAATAATGAAAATTCTTTTTTAAAAGCTTATTGGTAATAATACAAAAAAGATAATATAATAATTGAATATTATAGTTATATACTTGATATACTAATTGTGATCGATATATAACAAATACAACATAGCAAATAATTTATAGTTCAGAATAAAAGTTCTAAGAGTTAATTCAGTGTCTTTTATAAATTATTTTAAATGAAATTCAGTATTATAGTAGACGTTTATCGTTAAATATTTTAAAATTTATTACTTTATATAGACAAATATTTACTTTTTTTGTATAATGTATATAACTAAACTGCTCAAATAGAGGTATTTACCTTAATTACTGTTGTATAGAGTTTTAATAAAAAATAATTCATATTAAAACGATGTATTTAGATTTACTATATTAAATAATGAAAAATAATGAAGCTAATAAGAGAAGAATTTGCATATTATTATTTTTATAAATTAGAGGAAAGGAAGATAAGTGTATAATGGATTGAATTTTTTTAAGTGATAAAGTGATATAGTAGTAATAAATATAACTAACAAAGATGTACTAATAATAGTATAATATGGAAAATGAATAGAATATTATTAAAAAATTTGAAAAAAACAAACTATCTAATATTAAATTAACAAGGAGAAACTATAATGGTATTATATGTAAATAATATTATTTCAGATATTTATAAAGAAATTCATGAATTAAAGAAAAGTTTTTCAGATGAAGACATTGAGTTTACATATTGTTTTAGAGGGGAAGGAAGGGATTATGGTCAAACAAAATTAACGCCGACATTATTTAGAGAAGAGTTATTAAGTGGGAAACGACCTGATAAAGAATTAATAAATTTAATTACAGATTATAAAATATGTGAATCAGAGCAAATTCATTCATTAGCTAAGGCAATAGAAGGACAGCATTTTTTAGAGCTAAGTAGGTTACTTGATGTAACCTTTAGTATTTTACCATCTTTATTTTTTGCATCAAATGTAAATAATAATCCTAGCTATCCTAACGAATATTTTGATGGATATATTTATATCTTCCAATTTCCTAAAACATATTCACCTAGTTCGTCTTATATTAGGGAATATTACGAGAAACTAATTGAAGAAGAGATTATTCCATATTATCAAAATTTTAAGGTTTTAGCACACACACAAAGTAATGAGAGGATAAAATCTCAAAGTGGAGGATTTATACTGTTCCCAGGTGATAAAATTAAAAAAATCCCTGAAATTTATTATCGTAAAGTCAGAATAAAGAAAGAATATAAAAATGCCATTCTTGAGGAACTAGATAGCTATTTTAACATAAATACAGCTACTATTTATCCAGAAAAAGATAAGAAAAAAGAGTTAGTAAAAAAGAAATTATATTTAATTGCAAATGACTTAAAAAGAATGAATGGAGAGTGGGGATTTTATAAATCAGAAATAGAGGAAGCTTTAACTCGTATGAAGTATGAAATAAGTGGTTTAAAAAATTCAAAAGAAAGTAGAAAACATATCTTAAGAGTATTACGAAAAGAAAAAAGTGATTTAGTTTCATATATTCAAGATTTGATTGATAAACTTGGATTAGATAAGGATAGTAAAAAGGAAGAATTTGAATCAGAAATGATTTTGTATATAAATAATGAAATAGAAAAATTGAAATTTGGAATTTAATTTTAGAAAGGAATAATATTATAATGGAATGGTTTGAAAAATGGGAGAATGCAGGGGTATTAGAAACATCTTTTTCTAGCAATTTATGTGATTTAGATATTACTGAATGTGAAGAAAAACAGATGGTATTAGTTAAAGATATTAGTGTTGAAGATAACTTTATAGATAGATTGATTTATAATTATCATGGTAATTTTAAAAATAGAGATTTTCTTTATAAGGAATTGATTGGGGAAAGGGATTCTCATAAAGGAGATAACCCTTTAGAAATCTATGTTTCATTTGATAGTTGGGAAGAAGAGCGCAAAGTAATCGATAAGTTAAAGTCTGAAGAACGTTCAGTGATTAAGAAGAACAAAATTGAAAATAACTTTTCGTTATTTAATTCTGTTTATTTTTCAAAATCAGAAATAGTAGAATTAAGTGTTGATTCCGAGGGGATAAATTATTTAGATTCACCTTATGTTGCAAATAGTACTATTACAGGTAAAGTAATAAATTGTTCGTTCGCTGAATTAAAAAAGCTATATAATGTAACGGGATCAAAACTATTTAGAAGTAATGTTAGGGATGGAATCAACGATAGTAAAGCTACAATTAGGTCGATTTTTAGAAACTATTTATCTATTGAATCAGATGATATGGTAAATGAAGATACTGAAATAAGTGAAAGTAACGAAAAATTAATAGATTTTGATTCGGAATTATTTTGGTATAGTCACAATGGTATAACTTTATTTATTGATAAAAGTGTCAAAAATGCTTTTAATTTCCAAAATGATTCTATAAAAATTAATTCTAAAGCATGTAGTGTAATTAATGGAGCGCAGACTATAACAAACTTTTTTTTGGTATATAGTGAGTTAAAGAATTTAGAAGAAACTGATAAAAAAGCAATAAAAAGACTAGATTCATTACTTTCAAGGATTTTTGTTAAATTAACAATAATTATTGGGGATAGAACTTATTCTCCTTTCATCACTAAAGGATTGAATACACAAAACCCTATTACTCAAGAAGACTTCTTAGCGATTTCAGAGAAAGTTGCAGAAATAAATAAAGTATCTAATGGTTATGTATATATTTTAAAAACTGGAGAAGTCCCACGTGATGGTGGAGTAACACCATTGCAGTTTGTTAAAAATTTCCTTATAGCTGATTCCCGTCCTGGATATGCTAAAAACTTTAGTACAAAAAAAGGACTAGAGGAAGAAATTGATAAGATTCATAATAAACTGGTGGGTAAAAATGAGGATGGTTCGCTATTCTGTGCTGATAAATTAATACTGGAAAAAATGTCAGAATTATATAATATAGAAATATGGTGGAAGAAAAAGAATAGTGAAAAAGGAAAGAATAGAGATATAATTGATAACTATGGAAAAAATTATTTTCAAAGTTTTGTTTTAGATAAATATTACCACTTCATTGAAGGGGGAATCGATTTAACAACTGCTTTTGAAAAATTTGAGGAGTTATTAAAAACTAGGGACATTGAGTATAATGTCTTTAAAAGGGATGAATTATATAATGAGATTATAAACGATTTTGAAGAAAATCAATCTACTTCACTTGAAAATGAATTTGAATCGAAAGTGTATGAAGAAAATTTATTAGATTATTTAAGTAAAGATATTGATTCAAATAGAGATATTAATTATCAAATGAAAATAAATAAATTTAACGAGGAGAATAATTATAGATTTGAGAATCTGAGAGTTGTAAGAAGAATTAATAAAAAAATAGAACAACATTTTCATCTTTCCACAAAAACATTTAATTCTTTATATCAGGATTTGGATATCGAAAGAAAATTACAAGATGATATAGATATCAATGAAAGTGACTTTAAAGACTTTTCTAATTCTAAACTATATGAAGAATTAAATAAATCTTATAACATATATTTATTAGACTTCGAAGAGGATAAGTTAACTAATGTAACATTTTTTGAAAATATAAGATTTAATCTTTTAGACAAATTTAAAGAAGAAGTTAAGAAATCCTATACTGATACAATCGAGGCTTTTATTACAGGAGATATAAGTAAGTTTCCTAAAGCTAATAAAGAGACTAAAGTTCATGTTAGACCGAAAGCTCTTAGTAAAGATGATTCCTTTGTTTTTACTGATGGTGAGAGTTTAACAAAAAGAACATTTTGGATTACAAGATATTATTTAAATGATTTTTTATTAGAAAAAGAAAAAGAAAAAGAAAAAGAACAAGAAAAAAACGGTTAAGAAAAGATATTAGACTAGAGTAACGTCTGATAAATGTTAGTAATGTCGAAATATTATGGTATAATTTGATGTGAATGTACAATTATCTGATTTTAGTAGATACAATTGAAATTTAATCATTAGGCTTTATACTAGTTATGGTTGTATAATAAATTTGGAGTGAATACTTTTTTGCTTTGAATTTATTATACAATTTTTTATTTAGTTGTATAAAAAGCATTTTAAGTATGTTTGAATCATTTTTACTATAAAATGCTATAATAGAATAGTTAGAAAAAATATATAAGGTGAAAACATGAATAAACTTAGAAAACTTTTAAATGAAAAAAAATATTTGATTATGGGGATACTGAACTTTACTCCGGATTCTTTTTCTGATGGTGGAGATTTTTATGATGTAGAGGCGGCAATCGAAGGTGTTCGTAAGATGGTTGAAGAAGGTGCTGATATTATCGATATCGGTGCGGAGTCGACTGGCCCAGGTTCTACGGTTGTAAGTGAGGAAGATGAACTAGCTAGACTACAAAGTGTATTTCCAACTTTAAGAAAAGAATTTCCTGATGTATGCTTTAGTATTGATACATATAAACCGACAGTTGCTGAATATATGATTAAAGAAGGTATTGATGCTTTAAATGATGTTAATGGAGTTAAGGGAAGCAATATGGCTGAAGTTGCGGCTAAATATAATATTCCAATTTTTGTAATGCATAATGGCGGTGTTGAAGAAGGTCATGAAATTGAACAGGTAGTTCGTGAACTTAGCGAAAGTGTAGATATTTGTTTAAAAGCAGGAGTGAAAAAAGAAAATATAATTTTAGATCCAGGTATGGGATTTGGAAAAACTGCAGAAGCTAATTTAGAAATAACTAGAAAACTAGAATTGCTTAATTCATTAGGTTGTGAAATTTTATATGCAGTAAGTAGAAAAAGAACTACAGATTATGTCTTAGGAGGAAATACTAATCCAAAAGATAGGGATATAGTAAGTGCAGCTTTATCGATAGAAGCGGTAAAACGCGGAGCGAGAATGGTTAGGGTACATAATGTTAAAGTTATGAAAGAAGCTTTAATGACTTATGAAATAATTAATGGTTAATAATTCTAAAGGAGGGTGACAATGAAAAATACATTTATTTATAATAATTATTTAGAAGCCCAAAAGGTCCTGAGTACTTTAGAAAAAGAATTAGAACAATGTGACGAGTTTATCTTTAGTGTAGCATTTATATCTGAGAGTGGTCTAACTAGCTTGCTTCAAACTTTAGAGGATTTGGAAAAAAGAAATATTCCGGGTAAAATTTTAACGACAAACTATTTGTATTTTAATACCCCTAAAGCGCTAGATAAATTAAATAAATTTAAAAATATTGAATTAAAGATTTATGATAGTGAAAAAAACAAGCATGGCTTCCATACAAAGGGGTATCTTTTTAGACAAGGTCATAAATGGAATATTTTAATGGGGAGTTCAAATCTAACGAGCGCAGCATTAACTATTAATAAGGAATGGAATACTTTAGTTGAAGAAGATTTAGAACATAGTTCTAAGGTACTAGAAGAGTTTAATTCGCTTTGGAATCAGTCTGTAAAGTATAGTGATATTAGAGAAAAGTATATTAAAAACTTTAGCGTTAATAATACTCGAAGTAAAAAAGAAGAAAAGATTATTTCCGAGGGAATCAATCCTAATAAGATGCAACAAAGTTTTATAAAAAACTTAGAAAAGCTAAGAGAACAAGATAATAGAGGATTATTAATTTCTGCGACTGGTACAGGAAAAACATTTGCGGCGGCCTTTGGGATGAAGAGTATAGATGCTAAAAAAGTCTTGTTTATAGTGCATCGTGAACAAATAGCAAGACAAGCTCTGGAAACTTTTAAACTAATTTTTGGTGATAGTCGTTCGTATGGGTTTTTAACGGGACATAATAAAAATACTGAAGCGGATTTTATTTTTGCGACGATTCAAACTATATCTAAGAAAGAAGTTTATCAAAGTTTTTCTAAAAACTATTTTGATGAAATTATTATTGATGAAGTGCATAGGGCAGGTGCCGAAAGTTACTTGAGGGTAATGGGTTATTTTAAACCAACTTTTTACCTTGGTATGACAGCTAGTCCTGATAGAACAGACAGTTTTAATATTTATGAGTTATTTAATAACAATATAGTTTACGAAGTTCGTCTAAAAGAAGCTATGGAAAATGACTTATTATGTCCGTTTCATTATTTTGGTATTAGCGATTTAGAAATTGATGGACAACCTATAGATGAACTTAGTGATTTTTCTAAGTTATATTCGGATAAACGAGTTAACCATATTATCGATAGAATAAACTATTATGGATATTCAGGTAATAGAGTTAAAGGACTTGTCTTTTGTTCTTCTAAACAAGAGGCAAAAGCACTAAGTGATGAATTCAATAAAAGAGGTTTTAAAACTACTAGTCTAACAGGTGAAGATAGTCAAGAAATCCGTGAGAGAGAAGTCGAAAGATTAGTAGCTGATTCTAGTGATGTTCTTGATTATATTTTTACCGTTGATATTTTTAACGAAGGTGTAGATATACCAGAAGTTAATCAAGTAGTAATGTTACGTCCGACACAAAGTGCTATAGTATTTATTCAACAACTTGGTCGAGGGCTTAGAAAAAGTAAAGATAAAGTCTTCGTTGTTATTATAGATTTTATCGCAAACTATAAAAATAACTTTCTAATTCCAGTAGCTTTATCTGGAGATAATAGTTATGATAAAGATACAGTTAGAAAATTTTTATCGCAAGGAACAAGGTATCTACCGGGAACGTCTACTATTCATTTTGATGAAATTTCGAAACAAAGAATATACAGTGCTATAGATAATGTTAAGCTAAACACATGGATTTTTGTCGCTACAGAGTATAGTAAATTAAAAAATAAACTAGGTAGAATTCCAACATACTATGATTTTGAAAATTATGATGCATTAGATATTAAGAAAATCTTTGAAGTAGCAGGAAGCTATTATACTTTCCTTACTAAGAAGGAGCGTCAATTTAAATACAAAGGTCAATTATCAAAAACGGCAGAAAATATGTTGAACTTTGTATCTACCAATTTAATACTTAGTAAAAAAATAGAAGAGTTACAAATTCTAAGTTTACTTCTTACGGGTGATACGAAGAATATTGAAGGAAAGTTCAAAGACATTATGTTGGCTGAATACAATAAGTTTATAGCTGATTATGAACTAGAAGTTAGTAAAAAAATACTGACGAATAATTTTGTAACTAGTAGTGTTACTAAAAAGAAATTTAGTAATTGTATATTTTTAGATGAGAATAGTAATACACTAAAAATATCAAAAGAATTTGAAAAGGAACTGCAGTCTGAAGCTTTCAGAGAACTGCTAATTGAATTAGTTGAGTATGGAATCTATAGATACAATAAGTATTATAAAGATCGTCTATATAGAGATACTAACTTTGTTTTATATGAAAAATATAGCTTTGAAGATATTTGTAAGTTATTCTCATGGGGAATAAACTACGTTCCGCTTGCGATAGGTGGTTATAAATATGATGAGAGAACGAAAACTCTGCCAGTATTTATAAATTATGATATTGATGAAAATTCATTTAATAGAGATTATACGCATGGATTTTTACCGGATAATGGTTTTACATCAATGTCTAAACCTCGACGTAATTTAGAATCTAAAGAGTGTGAGTACTTTTATAATGATGATACAAAAATCTATTTATTTATGAGAAAGAATAAAGAAGATAAAGATGGAGCAAGGATTTTCTACTTTTTAGGTGAGATGAAAACCGTAGGTGAACCAAAGCTGGTCCATAGAGAAAGAAGCGGAGATACTGTAATTCAGTTTTATTATAAAATACAAACACCTCTTAGAGAAGATATGTATGAGTATTTTACAAGAGATAGAATATAAATAAAAACCCCCACCCTAATTTAAGGGCGGGGGTTAAGAAGTAAACAGCAAATATTAATGATAAATCTTCAAATACTATTTATTTTCTTCGTATTTTTTCTTGTCAAATCCATGCCATGCAGCTTCCATAATTCCTTCTAAGTCTTTAAGAAGAGCTAGACGAGGGTTAGCTGGTGTACATTGATCTTCGTATGCATCTAATGAAAGAGTTTTTAGTGCATCTTTGAATTTATCGTAATCTACACCGTGATCTTTGAAGCTCATTGGAGTTCCTACACGTTTACCAAGTTCGAATACTGCTTGTGCGTAAGAATCTACTGCTTCTTCAGGAGTATCAGCTTTAAGTCCTAACATACGAGCGATATCTTGGAATTTTTCTGCTCCTTTGTAGTGTTCATATTTAGGCCAGATTGATAATTTACCTGGTTGTGTACCATTGTATTTGATTACGTATGGAAGTAATGTAGCGTTTGTTTCACCGTGAATTGTGTGGAATTTACCACCAATTTTGTGTGCCATTGAGTGACAGATACCTAAGAATGCGTTAGAGAATGCCATACCAGCTAAGCAAGATGCGTTATGCATTTTTTCACGAGCATCTCTGTCGAATTCTTTAACAGATTTTTCTAAGTTTTCAAATACAATCTTAATTGCTTGAAGTGCGATACCATCTGTGTAGTCATTTGCTAAGATAGAAGTGTATGCTTCAGTAGCGTGAGTTAACACGTCCATACCAGTAGCAGCAGTTGGTCTAGCTGGTACTGTCATTACTAAGTTAGGGTCAACGATAGCAACGTTTGGTGTTAAAGCATAGTCAGCTAGTGGATATTTTTTATCATGTTCTTTATCAGAGATAACTGCGAATGGTGTAACCTCACTACCTGTACCAGAAGTTGTAGCAACAGCGATAAATTTAGCTTTGTTTCCTAAGTGAGGGTATTTTACAGTACGTTTTCTGATGTCAGAGAATTTTTGAATTAATTCTTTGAAGTCTGCGTCTGGTCTTTCGTAGAATAACCACATGATTTTACCAGCGTCGATTGCTGATCCACCACCTAGAGATACGATAGCATTTGGTTTGAATGAATTCATAATTTCTAATCCACGTTTTACTGTCGTAATGTCTGGGTTAGGTTCTACTCCAGCGAATACTTCGTAAGCAACTTTATTTTTACGGCGGTTTAATTGGTCAATGATGCGCTGAGCGAATCCAAGTTTAACCATAGACTCATCAGTTACGATCATCACTCTCTCTAAACCCTCCATTTCACTTAAGTATCTAATTGCGTTTGGCTCAAAGTATACTTTTGGGGGAATTTTATACCATTGTAAGTTGTTGTTTCTACGCCCAATAATTTTATAGTTAAGTAGGTTTACAGCTCCTATATTTCCAGATACTGAGTTTCCTCCGTAGCTACCACATCCAAGAGTTAGTGATGGGATAAGTGAGTTATATACATCCCCGATACCACCGAATGTAGCTGGAGTGTTCCATAAGATACGGCAAGCAGGAACTACTTTACCAAATTGTTCAGCAACCTCTTCGTCTTGAGTATGTACAGCAGCACTGTGGCCTAAACCATTAAATTCAACCATTTGACGAGATTTTTCAATACCATCTTCAGTGCTTAGAGATTTAATTACTGCGATAACTGGAGATAGTTTTTCACGAGTAAGAGGTTCGTTTTCTCCTACTTCTTTAACTTCAGCAGCTAAGATAATTGTTCCTTTAGGAACTTTGAATCCAGCAAGTTCAGCAATGTGCTCAGCTGATTTACCAACTACGTCAGCATTTAATTTAGCGCCAGCACAGTTTTTAGAGTTAGCTTTTGCTCCAAATACTAATTCTTCAAGTTTAGCTTTTTCTTCTTTGTTAACGAAGTATACATGGTGTTTTTTCATTAATTCGATGAACTCTTTGTAGTGTTCAGTATCAACGATAGCTGCTTGTTCACTGGCACAAATCATACCGTTATCGAAAGCTTTACTTAGTACGATATCGTTAACTGCTTGTTTAAGTTTTGCATCTTTATGTACGTAAGCAGGTACGTTACCAGGTCCAACACCTAAAGCAGGTTTACCGCAAGAGTATGCTGCTTTAACCATTGCTCCACCACCAGTAGCAAGAATTGTAGCTACTCCATCATGTTTCATTAATGCATTTGTTGCATCTAACGATGGTTTTTCAATGAATTGGATACATCCTTCAGGAGCTCCAGCTTTAACTGCTGCTTCGTAAACTATACGAGCTGCTTGTTTAGAGCACTCGTTTGCAGCTGGGTGGAAGCTGAAGATAATTGGGTTACGAGTTTTTAAGCAGATTAATGATTTAAATACTGTAGTAGATGTAGGGTTAGTTGTTGGTACGATACCACAAACAACACCAACAGGTTCAGCAATTGTAGTTAAACCATCTGATTCATCTTTATCAACAATACCTACTGTTTTTAGATCGCGTAAGTTGTTTGTAATATATTCACAAGCGAATAAGTTTTTAATTGCTTTATCTTCTACTAAACCACGTCCTGTTTCTTCAACAGCAGCGATTGCAAGAGGTCCATGTTGATCTAATGCTGCAACTGCGGCTGCATGAACGATTTTATCAATTTTTTCTTGACACTCAATTTCTTTAAATTTATCTAAAGCCACTAATGCTTTACTAACAAGATTGTTTACTTCTTCAACTGGATCAACAGTTGTAACTTTTTCTTTCGCCATAATAAATGCCTCCCGATAATTTATATATTTTATTATGTTTGTTATTTGTAAAAACTATCTATAAAATTTAGATAATTTTTTAAAGATTAAAGTTGAAACTTTAGTTTTTATTTGGTGTCGACTACCATTTACAGATAGTGTAGCATAGTGAAAATAAATAATAAAGCGATTTCAGAAACATAGAAAATTAGTGAAAATATATAAAATCATAAAAAAAAAAAACAATTGTATTTTTACCTGAATATTCTTTTGAATTTTAATACATACAGTTCAAATTTAGAGAAAGTTAATACTAAAATAAATAGTAATATTTTAGCGACTGCATAATACAAGCAATTATATAACAGGAAAAATAGTTTAAATATCTTAATTATATTTGTATAAATAATAAAATCAAATTATAATTAAATTTTTTTGTAAATGATAACACCTATTAATTTGCAACATTAAAAACTAATGTTGCACAAAATCAATAAATGTTTGATAATTGCTTATGTAGAAGTGATAACATAATCTTTTGAAATTAGGTAAAGGATTACCAATTTACAGAATTTAGTTATAAAAAAATCTATAATTCATAAAAAAACAAATAAACAATGAAATATTGTAAATGAATTATTATAATAGAAGTGATTATTAAGTTTGTGCTAGAAGTTTAATATATTTTTGTTTATATAAGATATAAGAAAAGTATTTTGAAAAATAATCATAAAATCAGGGATATCTATTGATTTTTATTTCTATACTTGATATAATATTCGCTAGAGTAATTTTATTACTCCTTACTCTCTTGAAAAATAGAGAGTCGCAAAGACCAAAAGGAGGTAACACACACATGAGAAAATATGAAGTAATGTTTGCTGTTCAACCACGTATCGATGAAGAAGCTAAAAAAGCTGTGGTTGATAGATTCGTAAATATTCTTTCAGAAGGTGCAGAAGCAGTAGAAGTTAAAGATTTAGGTAAAAAACGCCTTGCTTATGAAATCGAAGACTTCAGTGATGCTTACTACTATGTAGTAGAATTAACTTCAGAAACAGATGCGTCTACAAAAGAATTCGATCGTTTAGCAAAAATTAGCGATGATATCATCCGTCACATGGTAGTTAGATTAGAAAAATAAGGGGTGGCTTACTATGATTAATAACGTAGTATTAGTAGGAAGATTAACAAAAGATCCAGAACTAAGATATTCTAGTTCGAATATACCGATGGTTTATTTTACAATTGCTGTAAATAGAACGTTTGCTGACCAAAGTGGTCAAAGACAAGCTGATTTTATCAGCTGCGTTGCTTTTAGAAAACAAGCAGAAAATATGGCTCGTTTTTTAGGGCGTGGTAGTTTAATCGGTGTTGAAGGTAGAATTCAAACTAGAAATTATCAAGGTAAAGATGGAAACACTGTTTATGTTACTGAAGTAGTAGCTGACAGAATCCAATTCCTTGAATCTAAATCTAGTTCAAATAGACAAAACAACGGTTTTGACTCTATGAGCTTTAATCAACCTCAATCACAACCTTCGTTTAATAATAATCAAAATTATTATAACAATACTAATCAAAACCAAGGGCAAGCTAATTCAGCTATGCAAGATTTTATTAATGACAGTTCATCATTCTCTGATT
>ERZ773180.312-NODE-312-length-31710-cov-54.317075_pt1 | contig 31710 bp, 23 predicted proteins | sample MGYA00511080_ERZ773180 | MGnify/ENA primary metagenome ERZ773180 (study PRJEB29015, sample SAMEA2738175) | human oral metagenome | biome: human oral; feature: human-associated habitat; material: saliva | place: China | collected 2178 ... | reverse complement strand
ACAACGGCGAATACCTCATGGTGTACCTGCCGGAGGTGACCGACCGCGAGTTCCTCGCCGGCCTCCGCTACGGTAACGGTTGCGACGCTCTCTGCCAGAGCGGATACGCCCTCGATGAGGCAGAAGAGGCTCTCCGTGACATGTATGCGCTCGCCGTATAGCCCGCCCACGCCAGGCACCCCAAACCGTAGAGGTCCTGGTGTCTTTTGTTCAGGGGTTGAGAAGTCTATAAATCTGTGGTGCAGTAAATAGTACCGTGATTATTATGGAAATGCTATTAGAAAATTAACGGACAATTAAAGGTATTTTAAAATTTGATGCAAAAGTGAAATGTGTCGAAGCTGATTTGATTCAGATGAATTTTAGGCAAGATGTTGCTATGTCGAGCTAGCGTAGGGAAGGGAGTTTTTATGTTGAGTAAGGAAATCAAGAAGAATACTGTTGTGTTATGTTGGGTAATCTTTTTGCTCCTGATATTTGTTCATGGTTTTGAGGCAATCTTTCTCAAGACGGATGAAACTTTTTTTGGGGAGAACTTTATTAATAAACTATTTGGTATCGCTGTAGTTTTTATATTGCTACGGTACCTTAATTGGCGCTGGTCTGATATAGGGTTTAAGAGGATAGGGTTCGTTAAGAATGTGGGTCTAGGAATCCTGCTAGCGCTCTGTTCATTTATTATTTCGTATGGTGTGGAAATTGCTCTCCTCAAGACTCAGGGATATGATGCTGGGTTCGGAATCTTCACAACAAGCTTTTCCTTGACAGGGGAGACAGTAGTCCATTCAGGACTCGGATTTATATTGATGTGTATTTTCTTCAATATAATAAATGTAGTTATGGAGGAAGGAGCATTTCGAGGGATTATTTATCAAATTGTTGCCATTGATCACTCCCTGAAATATGCCTTGTTTTTTCAGGCATTTTTATTTGGCGTATGGCATATTGTAACACCTATTCATAATTTAATTGATGGTGACATTAATTTAGAATCTTTCATAACACTTAGTGCAAGTTACATCATTTTGGCAGGAATGATGGGTATTAAATGGGGGCTGCTCTATCGTATGACTGGCAGTCTATATGCCGGAATGGCTGACCACTTCTTCAATAACTGTATTGCAACAAATCTTCTTCATGTGATTACTGTGAATGGAGTGGATGAGATGATGATAGTCCGAGTAGTAATTGCACAACTAATTTCTTTTGTAGTTGTTTTTCTGGTGTGGAAGAAACGCGAAAAGTCAGGTGTGAGTTTTGAAAAATAACAAGGGAAAGAAGCACAACGGTCAGAAATGGGAAATCATGAATTATGAGCCCGTCGATGACTAGCCCCTCCACACGCGCCTAAAAGCCCGCATCCTGCAGACACCCCGCAGATACTCAGAAGCCACATGTGTTTCGAGAAGCCACCATTATTGTGGCTTTTCGAAACACATGTGGCTTTTCGGCGCATAGGTAACGGCGGATGGTGACTTCCGTAAAATGGTGTCTATGGCTAAGAAAACTAAAGGTAAGAAGAGCGGCGCAGCAACCGCCGCCGTAGCACTGCTGACCGAGACGAACACCCCCTTCCAGATGCGCGAATACGAGCACGTTGAGGGCGTCACCTCCTTCGGTGAAGAGGCCGCGAAGAACCTCGGCGCTTCCGAGGAGCAGGTGTTCAAGACCCTGCTGATTGTGCACGAGAAGGATTTCGCGGTCGCGATCGTGCCGGTGTCTGGCAAGCTGAACATTAAGGCTGCTGCCGCTGCGCTGGGTTGGAAGAGTGCCTCCATGTGCGACCCGAAGGTCGCTGAGCGCCGCACCGGCTACGTGGTGGGCGGTATTTCTCCGCTGGGTCAGAAGACCCCCTCCCCCACCCTGCTGGATGAGTCTGCGCAGCTTTTTGACACGATCATGGTTTCTGGCGGTAAGCGCGGCCTGGATGTTGAGCTCGCCCCGGACGACCTGCTGAAGCTCACCAACGGCAAGTACGCTGATATCCGCGCGTAGCGGGAATAATCCACCCGGCCGCGGCGTTATATGAGCTGTAAGAGCCTGGGCATGAGAGCAAAGTGAAGGAGTCATGATGGGCAACTCGCTACCTGGCGTGGGTGCTATCGCCAAGAACTGGCGTGAAGTTCTCAAGCCTGAAGAGTACGCTGTTCTGCGTGAGGGCGGCACCGAGCGCGCGTTCACGGGCGAGTATTGGAACACCCACACGGAGGGTGTGTATTCTTGCCGTGCCTGCGGTACGGAGCTGTTCCGTTCCGATCAGAAGTTCGATTCGCATTGTGGTTGGCCGTCGTTTTTCGCGCCGCTGGCTGAGGACCGTGTGCGTTACCTGGAGGATACGACGTTCGGTATGCGCCGCGTGGAGGTGCGTTGCGCCGCCTGCGATTCGCATCTGGGTCACGTGTTTGAGGGTGAGGGTTACCCGACTCCCACAGATTTGCGGTATTGCATTAATTCGGTGTGTCTGACGCTGACCCCCGCGGGTGAAGCACAGGCTGGCGAAGCACAACCTGGCGATAACGATACCCCGGTTGACGAGGCGGAATCCACCGAATAGACCCCGCCGATGACCCCAGCGGGCACGCCGCTGAACCCCTTATTGTGAGTCTCTCTAAATTCGAGGCTTTAAGCTCGGGCGGGTAGAATGGCGTAGTACCTTCGCGGGCACGCCACCCCGCCCGGGCTCGTGTTTGCTCGGGCGTACGCCTACCCGGGCATTTGGCGCATCGTATGGGCGCGTCGAACCAGACAGAGGAAAAGGATTGAGTGCATGAGTACCGCAGCTGAACAGAATGCCGCAGGCACCCCTCAGCTGACCCTTCACGGTATCGAAGTTCCGGAGGTTGTTCCTCTGGAGGCCCCTTCCTCACCGATTCCGACTCTCATCACCACTGAGAGCGGTCTGCGTCGTGCCGCTGAGCAGTTGGCGGCGGCGTCCGGCCCGGTGGCTGTTGATACGGAGCGCGCCCAGGGCATCCGCTACGGTTCACGTGCCTTTTTGGTGCAGCTTAAGCGTGAAGATCAGCTGTACCTGATTGACCCTGAGGCGTTTAAGGATTTGCGCATTATTAACGATGCTTTGGCGGATGCTGAGTGGGTTATTCACGCCGCGATTCAGGACTTCCCGAGCCTGGACATGCTCGGTATGCGCCCGAACCGCCTGTTTGATACGGAGCTTGGGGCGCGTCTTGCCGGTCTGGAGCGCGTGAACCTGGGTGCGACCGTTGAGGAGCTGCTCGGCTATAAGCTGGCGAAGAAGCACTCGAAGGAAGACTGGTCGCGCCGTCCCCTGCCGGAGTCCTGGCTGAACTATGCGCTGCTGGACGTTGACGTGCTCATTGATTTGCGTGACGCGTTGGAGGATTTGCTCCGCCAGCAGGGCAAGCTGCAGTACGCCCTGGAGGAGTTCGAGTACCTGTGCAAGACCCCGGTGAAGGATCCGACGGATCAGCCGGAGCGTTGGCGTAAGACGAAGGGCCGCACGATGTTGCGTTCGGTCAAGCAGCTGACGGCGCTGCGTAACCTGTGGCAGGAGCGTGACTCGCTGGCACGTAAGAAGGACGTTGACGCGAAGCGTCTGCTGCCCGATTCTGCGATTGTGGAGGCGGCACGCACCATGCCGCGTAACGTACCCGCCATCATGTCGATTCCCGGTTTTCAGACGCGCGGTCTGCGTCGTGAGGGCCCGCGCTGGGTGCGTGCTATTGCCGCGGCGGCACGCGGTGAGAACGCCGTACCGTTCACTTTGCCGTCGACTGCCCCGCCGCCGTTGAAGGCGTGGGAGTCTAAGCGCCCCGAGAACTTGGCGCTGTTCACCGAGGTTCGTCAGGCAATTGATGAGCTTTCTGAGAAGCTGACCATTCCGGCGCAGAACCTGATTACGACCGATTATGTTCGCCGCCTCTGCTGGGAGCCGCCGGCTCGTTTTGACGAGCAGACCCTGCGGGATGCGCTCGCCGAGTACGGTGCGCGTTCGTGGCAGACGGGTCTGGTTGCCCCCGTGATTGCGCCGATTTTTGCCCGCCACCTGGGGTAGATTTCACTAACGCTAAATAGACGTGTGCCGGTTGGGTGTGTTGCTGATGCGGCCACCCGACCGGCTTTTTGCGTACCTCGGGAGTTGCCTCAGGAGTTGTCTCGGGAGCAAATGCGGACCAAGCTTAGCCTGCTCTCATTCGATTTTTATCCCAAACCGGCATAGTGTGGAGAGAGTACACGAAAGGAACCACCATGCCCGCACCCAACGGATGCTGCCGCTCTCAGAAGGCATGCGCCTCCCCCACTGCATCTGCCGCCGTCGAATCTAACGCTACCGAATCTAATGCCGTCGACACCGCAGTCGATACCGCAGAGATTGAATCTTCTGCTCGCGTCTTTTCCCGCCGCGCAACCCTCATCACCGGTGCCGTCGCATCCGGTGCGCTGCTCGCATCCTGCGCTGAAGGTGACTCCAACGTCACCGTACCCGAAGGCAGCGTAGAGATGGGCGCCGCCTCCGCAGTGGGCGTAGGTAAGGCGGCTAAGCTGACCCACGGCTCCACGACCGTTATCGTCTCCCAGCCCTCTTCGGGCGAATACAAGGCGTTCAGCACCGTCTGCACCCACCAGGGCTGCCAGGTGCAGGTGCAGGACTCCAACCGTATCGTGTGCCCCTGCCACGGTTCCGAGTACGCCGTAGCTGACGGCTCGGTCATTCACGGCCCCGCTGAGGAGGCGCTGACCAGCTACCCGGTGCAGGTGAAGGGCGGCAAGATTTTCGTCAGCGGCACCACCGATAAATCCTAAAACCGGTAGTTCAGAAGACGTACAGCAAAGCCCCGCCCATCACAATGGGCGGGGCTTCTGTCTGTCTATACTGTGCCCGTCATTGACGGGTACTTGTCGCTGAGCGCCTGCCATTGCGGCGCGCTACTGAGAGAAGCTCAGGCGGCACATTTCAGGTATGACCACTTAGCGGGTGTGGCGCGGCTTCTGGCCCTCTTCACGAGCAAACGGCACCTTATCGCCAGCCAGCTGCGCACGCAGATCCGCGATAATGGTCTCCGCGGTCAGGCCGACCTCCTCAAGAATCTGCTCGCGGGAAGCGTGCGGAATGAACTCCGCAGGAAGACCCAGCTCGCTCAGCGCAGTATCCACGCCAGCCGCACGCATTTCCTGGCGGATGCGCGAACCCACGCCGCCGGAACGCACGCCGTCCTCAATGGTCACCACAATACGGTGATCACGAGCCAGCTCAATAACCGAAGACGGCACCGGCATCACCCAGCGCGGGTCAACCACGGTGGACTGGATACCCTCGGCGGCAAGCACCTTCGAAGCTTCCAAAGCCACGCGAGCCATAGCGCCCACGGCAACGAACAATACGTCACGCTGACCGGTCTCCGGGTGGGGTTCACCGGTGCGTGCCAGCACGTCCACGCCGTCGCTGCGACGCTCCAGGGCGGGAATGTCCTCACCCACGGAGCCCTTCGGGTAGCGAATCACGGTCGGTGCGTCGTTGATAGCTACAGCCTCACGCAGCTCTTCGCGCAGGGTCGCGCCATCACGCGGAGCCGCCAGGTGCAGACCCGGAATGAACTGCAGCATCGCCAAATCCCACATGCCGTGGTGGCTTGCACCGTCCGGGCCGGTAATGCCAGAGCGGTCCAGCACCACGGTCACGCCCGCCTTGTGCAGGGCAACGTCCATGAGCAGCTGGTCAAAGCCGCGGTTCAGGAAGGTAGCGTAGAGGGCAACCACCGGGTGCATGCCGCCGTACGCCAGGCCAGCACTCATCGCCACAGCGTGCTGCTCAGCGATACCCACGTCAATAACGCGCTCGGGGTGGCGCTTCTGGAATTCGCGCAGACCCACGGGAATCAGCATCGCGCCGGTAATACCGACGACGTTCTCCTGCTCATCCGCAATATCTGCGATTTCGCGACCAAAGACACCGGTCCACGACTCGGAGGTGCTGGTCGAAACGTCCTCACCGGTCAGCGGGTCAATCTGGCCCACCGCGTGGAACTGGTCGTCCTCATTGGCGCGGGCGGGCGCGTAGCCGTGGCCCTTCTCGGTAATGGCGTGCACAATCACCGGGCCGGCGTAGTTCTTCGCCGCGGTCAGTGCGTTCTCCACAGCCTGCTGGTCGTGGCCATCAATGGGGCCCACGTATTTCATGCCCAGGTCTTCAAAAATGCCCTTGGGTACGACGACGTCCTTAATGCCCGCCTTCATGCCGTGCAGGCCGCGGTACACCATCTGACCGACGGGGCCGCCACGCTGCAGACCGATGCGCACCGCATCCAGTGCGTGGTCGTAGCGGTGATCGAGGCGCACACGATCCACCTGCTGCTGCACACCGTGCTTGAGCTCAGAGAGCTGGTTCGCGAAACCGCCAATGGTCGGCGCGTAGGAGCGGCCGTTATCGTTGACCACAATCACGACCTTGCGGGTGCGGTCGGCAGCAATATTGTTCACAGCCTCCCACGCCATGCCGCCGGTCAGCGCGCCGTCACCAATGAGAACCACGGTGTAGCGGTCATTTTCGCCGTTGAGCTTGTGCGCGCGAGAAATACCGTCAGCCCACGAAATCGAGCTGGAGGCGTGCGAAGAAGCAATAATGTCGTGCTCAGACTCGCCACGATCCGGGTAACCCGACAGGCCACCCTTCTGACGCAGAGTCTTAAAGGCGTGACGACCAGTCACCAACTTATGCACATAGGACTGGTGGCCGGTATCGAAAAGAATATTGTCCTTGGGAGATTCGAAGACACGGTGGATGCCGAGGGTCAGCTCCACAACGCCCAGGTTCGGGCCCAGGTGACCGCCGGTCGCCGACACATTCGTCACGATGAACTGGCGGATCTCCTTAGAGAGCTCCTCCAGCTGCTCGTAGCTGAGGTTCTGCAGGTCCGCCGGAGACTGAATACCCGGGAGCAACTTGGCAGTGGCACCATCGCCAATGCTGTAGTCTGCGGTGGGTGCGCCACCGGCGGCGCTATTCGGGGTCTCCTCCTGCGGCAATGCGTTTTCAGCGGGCATACACCCACACTCCTCAAGGTTGGGGCACGGCTCATTCCGTGCGTTGGTTCTTCAATGATTCTACCGTTTACGGTGCCAAAAAGCAGATTTATACGCCCGCAGAGCAAGACGCACCGGGTTGAGCGAAAACCGCCTGAAATAACCCCTAGTGGGCAGGCTGGTGAACACCCCAACCCGCCCTACACAGCGATTATTTACTTCTTTGTTACGGCAACTAGCTGCGCGCTACGTGGTGCGGCGACGGCGCGGACGAGGCTTCGCCGGGGCACGCTCAAAAAGCGCCACCGACTCCACATGATGCGTATTCGGGTACATATCAAACGCCCGAAGCTGCACCATATCCCAACCCAGCTCACGCAAAATACCGGTGTCACGACCCAGGGATGCCGGGTCGCACGCCACGTACAGAATACGCTTGGGGTCCAGCGCATCCAGGCGTTCCAGGGTGGTTCGGTTCGCACCCTCACGGGACGGGTCAAGGACCACCGCATCAATGGCGGGGATTTCACCAAACTCAAGGGCGGTCTTCAAATCCACCAGGTGGCGTGCCACGTCGCCGCGAATCACCTCAATGCGGGTGTTCGCCGAGTTCTCGGTGCGGGAGCAACCATCCGGCGCGAAGTTCGAGCGGGCATCCTTATGGGTCACCGGGGAACCCTCAATGCTGACGACGGTACCCGTCGCGCCCACAGCGTCCGCGAGCGCGGCGGTGAACAGGCCCGCACCGGCATACAGGTCGAGGGTGCATTCGCCTTCCTGCGGGCGGAGCATGGTGAGCATGGTTCCGACCATGGTGGAGGGGGCGGCACGGTGAATCTGCCAGAAGCCGCCGGCGGACACCTGGTAGCTGAATCGGCGGGAGCCGAAGGTGACTTCTTCGGTGACGGAGCGCAGTCCCGCGCCGAGCAGCTGGTCGCCTTCGGGTACGCGGCGGTAGGGGCTGTGGGCGGAGCCGGGGCGGCGGCGCTTGGGCTTGCCGTTGGAGGTGGGCTGCGGTGTGAAGAAGAGGGAGATCTTGCGCTTGGCGAGCAGTCCCCAGGCGTCGGATGCCTGCTGTTCGATGTCCTTGGCGACTTCTTCGATGGAGAAGCGCGGATCGACGATGAACTGCAGCAGGATCCTGCCGCGGGAGGATACGGTCGCCTCGACTTCGCGTACGCCGCGCAGGTTCAGCTCCTCAAGCTCTAGGTTGCGCAGTTCGGGTGCGGCGAGGGGAAAGTCGATGACCGGTACGGGCTGGGAGGCGCGGTAGGGGTGCATGCCGATGCGCCAGGTGACGGTGGGGCTCTCCTTGCCGCTGTTCTTCTGGGTGCCTGGCTTATCGTCGGGCTGGGTGCGCACCTTGGTCACGTTGTAGCGCACGCGGGTACGCCAGGACAGGCCCTCGTTGTTATCGCGCAGGGGCAGCTCTTCAACGATGAGGTTAGTCAGCAGGGGCGATTCGAGGGGCAGGCCGCCCAGTCGGTTAATTTGGGTGCGGACGATATCGGTCTTGTAGCGTCGCTGCTCAGCCAGGCTGATGTGGCCGTATTCCATGCCGCCGAGCAGTTCGGGTACGCCGGTTGCTGCGGCGCGTTCCTCGTCGGTGGCGAGCGCATCCGCCTGGATCCAGGGGTGGGGGCGGCGTGCCAGGGAGGGTACGGGTACGGAGATGACGTCTGCGAAGTAGAAGCGGCGCTTGGGGCCGATTGCGGTGATGCGCACTTCTGCCTGCTCGCCGACGATGCCGTGACGCACGAAGATGACGCCCTGTTCGGTGCGCGCTACGAAGGCGCCGCCGTGCGCGGGTGCCTCACAGGTGACGGTGAGGGTCTGCCCGACGCTGTATCCGTCTACGTTGTTGGAGGCGGCAGGCGTGGTAGCAGTGTGAGTCACAGCATTGTCTCCTAAAGAATCACTTAATGTGAACTATTTTACACCGGATTGTACCTTTACTCCGGTTCCGACGCCCCGCAAGGGGCGCTTCATCAGTTGCAAAAGGCAAAGTCCAGGCGCTATGCGGGGTGCTCAAGCAAAGTTGCAGGGCAATTGACCGGGCTGGGCACCGAGCAATTATTTCTAGGCGCTGGGCACCGGTTTCTGGGTACCAGGCGATTATTACGGCTGGCGTTTCTTCTCGCGCGCCACAGCGTCCGCCTCGTGCAGGCGGCCGCGGTACACCGCGTGGCGGTTGCTCTGAATCAGTTCACGACCGCCACCGGCAGAACGAGTAATCTTCGGGGCGACAGCTGCCATTGGGTCCTCTGCTTCTACCGTTGATTCTTCGCTGTGTAAACGCTGATCAAAAATCTCATCATACACCTCATCCTCGTGCATCGCCCAGGGCACGGTTGCCGTCATGACGCCCGGCTCGTGCAGAAGCGCCCGCTTGAGGCGGCGCACCGTGCGGCGGTGTAGAAGACGCTGCCACCAGTGCTCCACCACGAACTCGGGCAGGTACACCACCAAAATATCGCGGGGCGACTTCTTGCGGCGGCGGCGAATATACGAGACGACCGCCTCCACGGTGTCACGGTACGGCGAATCAATCACCGACAGCGGCACCGGAATACCCAGGGCATACCAGCGCTTCTTCACGACTTCCAGGGCGGCGCGGTCGTTGTTGACTGTCAGCGCCTCAATCGTGGAGGGGCGACCGGCACGCGCATAGGACAGGGCGCGAACCGCCGGGCGGCGCACACGCTCCACGTACACGATGGCGTGCACACGCGAAGGCAGTGCCGCCACATCCGCAACGGATTCGGCGTTCAGGGGGATGTCCAGGGCGGCATCCACCGCATCGTAATGGCGGCGAGTCACAACCATACCTCCAACCATCAGGGCAATCATTCCAAGGGAGAGCCACGCACCGGCGGCGAACTTCGTCACCACGACGATGACCAGCACCGCGGCGGTTACGACCACACCCACCACAGAGACAGCGATATCACGAATCAGGGCGCGGCGCGGCATCTGCGCGAGGGTAATACGCAGCAGACGCATGCGGTAGCGCACCACCGCCAGCTGCACCAGCACCATGGACAGGCACATGCCCACGATGTACAGCTGAATCAGCGAGTACACGTCCGAACCGAAAACGGTGGTGAGGAAAATTGAGAATGCCGACAGCGCCAGCACACCGTTCGCGTACAGGCCGCGTGACTCCACGCTGCGGAAGAACACCGGCAGGTACTGGTAATCAGCCAGCGACGAGGCAATCACCGGGAAGCCCGTAAACGCAGTCAGCGAGGCGATAATCAGCACGCCCACCGTGGCAAACACCAGCAGCTGCGCGAAGAACGGAACACCCTGATAAATCGCCAAAGCCACCTGGTACAGCGCCGGCTTCTGGTGGAAGTACTCCCCCGGCGTGTGCCCGTCAATGAACAAGAAACGGGTCGTATCGTGCACCATGTGCACGCGGGTTGCCGCCGCAAAACCGAGCAGGCTCACCAGCAGGACCGAAGTAATCAGGCCCATCATCATCATGGTGACCGCCGCATTATATTTCTTCGGGCGGCGGAAATACTTCACCGAATTAGAGATCGTAGAAACACCCGAAAACGCCACCGACCCGGCGGAGAAAGAACGCGCCAGAAGCAGAACCAGCGCCAAGCCTTCCATGGCATGATCCTGGTATTCGGGGACAATCACGTAGGTTGCCGATTCAGCCAGCGGCAGAGTACCCGTAGCGGCACGAACCCAACCCACAATGAGGGTGATCCCCAACAGCGCCAAGAAAACGTACAGCGGCCAGTACGCAATCTTTCCCAGCAGCTGCAAGCCGCGCAACGCAAACAGCGTCAGGGCAACAATGAGCAGCACCGCAATGAGGGTGCGCCAATCCTGAATCTGCGGGTACAGCGCCACCAAAAACGAGGACGCCGAAGACATCGAAACCGCCACCGTCAGTATGTAGTCCATCAGCGAGGATGCACCCATCACGATCGAGGGCAGCGCACCCAGCTTGCGGTGCACCAGCTGAATATCGCCCTCGGAAGCAATCTGATTAATGTTGTAGCGGTAGGTGCCAATCACCAGCAGACCCACCATCGCCACACCCAAACCAATCCAGGGCGAAAAAGCGAGTGCAGAGGCACCCGCGGCGGCAAGGGTCAGAATCATTTGGTCGGCGGCGTAAGCGACCGAGGAGATACCGTCGGCACCGAAAAGAGGCAGGGCGTAGCGCTTCGGCAGCGCGACTGCCGAAAGATTTCGCGTGCTGACCGGCTGACCGGTCAGGGCGATGCGCATCTTATCCCAACGATTCCTCACGCTGTTAAGGCTATCGGTCGCGGCTTCAAAGCTCAATTTTATTCAGCCGAATAGTGGGCATTGCGAGCGGAATATCACGGAGCCTCGGCGCGGAACCTCACCCGCCCATTACACTGGTAGAGGTAGGCGGTAACGCCTTATCGACACAAAACATCAACACATTCGGAGGGTTGTATGCCTCACTTCGTCATTATGGGTGCCGGACGCGTGGGCGTCATGTTGGCGCGCACTCTGGAAGCTTCGGGGCATACGGTCGCCGTCATTGACCAGGACGAACGCGCTTTCCAGCCGTTGCGTAAGGGCTTTGAGGGCCGCCTGGTGACCGGTGTTGGCTTCGATGAGGACACCCTCAAGCGTGCCGGTATTACCGAGGCGTACGCTTTTGCCGCCGTCTCTTCGGGCGATAACTCGAATATTATTGCCGCCCGTGTGGCACGCGAAATGTTCAAGGTGAAGAACGTTGTGGCGCGTGTATACGACCCGAACCGCGCCGAGTTCTTCCAGCGCATGGGCATTCCCACGGTCGCTTCGGTGCGCTGGTCCACCGACCAGGTGCTACGCCGTCTGCTGCCCGAGCAGGCGCTCAAGGGTGATTTCCGTGAACCCTCGGGCCGCCTCATGCTCACCGAGATTCCGCTCGACGACGGTTGGGCAGGCCACGCCCTGACCAGCATCGAAAGTGCCGCCGGGGTGCGCATTGCCTACATCACCCGCTTCGGCGAGGGCATGCTCCCCCGCCCGGACAGCGCCTACCAGCAGGGCGATAGCGTGCACGTCATGATGCGCACCGACGACGTTGCGGACGTAACCCGCATCCTCTCCCGCCCGCCGCGCGTTGAAGACGAAGAAGCAGAGGCTGAGGGGGACTACGCCCCCGCCTCGGGCCACCGCAAGCATCCGCACCGCAAGCATCCCCACGGCCCGAAGAAACCCGCCGAGCAGAAGCACAACGACGGCCCCGTCATCGAGCATGAATTCCACCTCGGTGACGCTCCCCCGGAGCTGCCCGATCCCCTCGAACTCATCGGCCGCCATCGTGACCACTCGAAAGGTGAGAAGTAAGTGAAGGTCCTCATTGTTGGTGCCGGTTCCGTGGGCGCCTCCATCGCTAAAGAGCTCATGATGAACGGCCACGACGTGACCATCATCGACTCCAAGCCCGAAGCCAAGAAGCGCGCCGATCTGCCCGGCGTGCGCTGGCATATTGGTGACGCCTGCGAACTGTCCGTGCTGCGCCAGGTGCACCCGAACAAGGCGGACGTGGTCGTTGCCGCAACCGGTGACGACAAGGCAAACCTGATGACGTCCCTGCTGGCTCGTAGTGAGTTTGGTGTGCCCCGCACCGTGGCGCGTGTGAACAACCCGCGTAATGAGTGGCTTTTTGATGACTCCTGGGGCGTGGACGTTGCCGTGTCCACCCCGCGCCTGATGACCGCCCTCGTCGAGGAAGCCGTGGAAGTCGGCGACGTGGTGCGCCTGCTGACCCTGCAGGCTGGCGGCGCGACCCTTGCCGAGTACACGGTGCCGGACGGCCACCCCGTCATCGGTTACCGCGTGGACCACGTGCAGTGGCCCGTCGACACGGTGCTCACCGCCATCCTGCGTGACGGTGCGCCGATCCCGCCCAGTGCGGATGTGGCGATTGAGGGCGGCGACGAGCTGTTCTTCATCACGACCATCGCCGGTGAGGACCAGATTCGCGCGCTGTTTGCATAGCGTTGTTTGAGGAGGCGAACGCCCCGGTCACCCTTCACGGGTACCGGGGCGTTCGCCTACTTTTATAAAGCTTTTGATGAAGTTGTGGGGGCGTGTCTTAGCGGTTCGCAGAGCTTTCAGGGCCTTCAGAACCTTCAGAGCCTTCAGACTCTGCGGCTACCTCAGCTTCTTCAGCGTCCGGTGCTTCAGTGTTCAGCGCCTCCTCGGGAGCCGACACACGCCACGCCAGCCACACGCCCAAAGCGTACAGCGGCAGGCCCATAATCAGGCGGGTCGCGCCCAGCGCCTCCACATTATTCGCGAAGTACAGGGGCACCTGCACGGCAAGGCGCAGCATCATCAGCACGGTAATAATCCAGGTGGCAAGCATGTACTGGCGCAAACGCACCGGGTTCTGGCGCCAGCTCAGCGCCTCACCACGAATGACCGCGAAAATCAGACCCATCAGCGGCCAACGCACCAGCATCGACAGCAGATACGCCAGGATGTACACGCCGTTCGTCCAGAAACCGACCACAAAGTAGTCGCTCGCATTACCGGTACGGTACGCGGCAAACGCACAAATCGCCACGCCCACCAGACCGGTCAGCGCACTCACCAGCTTAGAGCCCTGCACCAGGCGAATCAGGGTGAACACGCCCGCCGCAGCCAACGCCGCAATCAGGGACAGGTTCAGTTCCTTCGTCACGGTGAACAGCACCAGGAACGCCACCGCGGGCAGGGAGGATTCCACCAGGCCGCGCCAGCCGCCGATAGCGTGCAGAATATCCACGTCGCCGTTAGCGGTGCGGCGCATATTCGCGCCCATGGAGGCGCTCAGGCTCTGCGCCAGCTGATTCTCCTCCCGCGCCGGGGCATCTGCGGGGCTAGGTGCGGGGTTAGCGTTCGGATCGGGCTGGGTCGAAGACTGCTCAGCGCTCATATTTTCCCTTCTCCACAAAGAATTGCGGCACAATCTCATAGCGCGGGTTATAAATCACCGGCTGATGCGCCCTCACAGACACCACCCCGGAACAGCGCAGTAGCGCACCGGCATGCACGCCGGGCACCATCTGCTGGCCCTGCCACTTGAGCATGACCCTATCCCCCGGATTGAACGGCGCATAGGGCGGGAAAGACACCTCGTGCGGCTCCTGCACCGCCACGGTCGCCAAAGACGCCGTGTTCAGGTGGTGTTGCTTCTCGGGGTCCTCGGACTCCTCCTCGAAATCCTCACCGGGCGGCTCCACAATCGGCATACCAATCAGCGCCAGCGGGCTCGACCACTGCAGAGGCTTCGACTTAGCCACCACCAGCTCGGCACGGTACATCGGCTTATCCTGCACGGTCGGCAACCACACCTGCTCCACGCGTCCGGCAAGGCGTACGCGAAAGCGCTCGGGGTACCCGGGAGCAAGAATCTGCTCCTCAGGAACCGCGAGCGCACTCGGGTAGTTCGAGAACTCAGGCATTAGCCAATCTCGGTAATCTCAGGGCCGCGGCGAGGCATCGGGCGCAGCTTGCTGTGCTCGTTCTCGGTTTCTTCCTCGACGGCGGGCTCTTCCTCAGCCGCAACGATCAGGTCGGCGGGCAGAGTCATGGGCAGCAGTTCACGCGGCGGGCGCGGGTCGTCGCCACGGTCCACCACGACGGTGCGGAATACTTCCTCCACGGAGGCGGCAGCCTTGTCGTCACCGAGCACAGCCGCGCCGGAGATGACGCCGCGCAGGAACCAGCGGGGGCCGTCCACACCCACGAAGCGGGCGATGCGCTCGCCGGGCTGGCCGTCCGGGGTGACGGCGGGCAGGCGGGTGAGCATCTCGGCGCCGAAGACGCCGGCGTAGATTTCGACAACGCCGCCCTGGGAGGCGACGGACTCGGTCAGGTCGTGACGGATGTCGTCCCAGATGCCGGTGGTGCGCGGTGCGGCGAATGCCTGCACCTGCAGGGTTGCGCCGTCGCGGGTGATGGTTGCGGCGATCACTGCGCCGGTTGCGTCATCAGTTTCGAGGCGCAGGTTCATGCCGTCGAGCAGCTTGATGCGCAGCGCACCCAGGTCGACGTAGTCTTCGAGGTCTTCGGCGGTGACTTCTTCAATGTCGTGCGGCCCGTTGACGCGGTCGTACTTGATGACCTCGGGAGAGTTCTCCTCTTCCTTCAGCTCCTCAACCTCGACGTTGGTCTCCTCAATCTCTTCGGCGACAGCCTTGTCGATGGCGGCCTCTTCAACCTCGGCGGCGCGCTTCTTCTTACCAAATCCGAACATGGTATTCCTACTTTCACCGCACGCGGGGTGCGGGGGTTTCTTCTCTTCTCTCGTGCGACAATCGCGGTGAGAGCAGACTAGTGGATTCCGCTGGAGCCGAAGCCGCTGGAGCCGCGTTCGGTCTGTTCCAGTTCATCCACCACGGTAAAGGTTGCGTGCTCGTACTTCTGAATGACCAGCTGGGCGATGCGGTCGCCGCGCTGCACGTGGAAGGACTTGGTCTTGTCAGTGTTGAGCAGGGTGACCATCAGTTCGCCGCGGTAGCCGGAATCAACGGTGCCGGGTGCGTTCACAATGGTGACGCCGTTCTTGGTTGCCAGGCCGGAGCGCGGGTGCACCAGACCGACGTAGCCTTCGGGCAGGGCGATTGCCACGCCGGTGGGGACGAGGGCGCGTTCGCCCGGTTCCAGCTCGAAGTCGATGCGGGAGCGCAGGTCAGCGCCGGCGTCGCCGGGCTTTGCGTAGGCGGGTGCGGGCAGCTCGGGGTCGAGCAGCTTAATGTGGACGTTTACGGGGGTCATCATGGTCAATACTCTAACCTTTCGCGGGTGTCTGTGCCATCACCTCGCGCTGTGTTGAGGCTCTACTGCGGGGTGTTTTCGTTACGTGTTCGCGTTGAGCACGTGCCACAGCGTGCCGTGTTAGGGGCGAACGCGGCGCGTTCTTGCGTGCGCTTTCACATACGCGCTTCACATGCTCAACGGGGCGGGTGCACTCGGCACTCGCCCCGTCATGAGGTGTATGTCGGGTGGGTGTTAGCCCTTCCCTAAAGTTTTAGCCCTCGCACTCGATGCAGTAGGACAGGCCGCCCTCTTCGCGTGCAATCTGCGAGCGGTGGCGCACCAGGAAGCAGGATGCGCAGGTGAACTCGTCGTCCTGAGCGGGCAGCACAACAACGTTCAGCTCCTCGTTGGAGAGGTCAGCACCGGGCAGCTCGAAGCTTTCTGCTGCGCTGTTCTCGTCTTCGTCCACCGCACCGGACTGCATCTCGGAACGGCGGGCGTTCAGCTCCTCGTAGGACTCTTCGTTCTGCTCTTCGTCCTGCTTGCGAGGTGCATCGTAATCAGTTGCCAAACTTTCACGCTCCGTTGGTTCTGTGGCTGTGTGTTGGGACTAGGCCACGCTGGTTTATTGAGTGCTCTAGGTGCCGCTGGTGTGTAATTAACCCTGACGGCATGCCAGGTATTGTTCACCATTGGCACCCTATTTGTCTAATCCTGGGTAGGCTTTGGACTGTTTAGGCGTCACATTCTATCTTTTTCGGTGCGGAAAGTACATGTTTTTTTGGTGAAAATCCCGCCTCCGCTACTGATTTACCGCGCTTTCACGGTACCCTGGTAGGTAGTTTGCGTTCCGTGCAACACATTCACGAACGCGTCCGGTTCACCTATGGAGGTTCTCATGCTTGAACTGCGTCTGATTGGCGTTCACGATGACGGCGAAAATCTGGTGCTTGAGTCTGCTGACGGCACCCGCTTCTTGCTGCCGATTGACGCGAACCTGCGCACGAGCATCACCAAGGCTCGCCGTATTCAGCCCGCCCGCGGTCTGGGCGCTAAGGGCACCTACGGTCCGCGCGATATTCAGACCCGTTTCCGTCAGGGTGCCTCCGTTGAGGAAATCGCTGAAGAGTCCGGTTGGGAGCCGGAGCGCGTGCGCCGCTACGAGTGGCCGATTGTTGCTGAGCGTGCCCACATTATTCGTGCCGCTCAGAGCGTGAAGATTGGTCGCCGCAGCTCCGCTTCGGGTACCGCACAGATTCCCGTGACCCTGAGCGCCCGCATTGAGGAAGTCTCCGAGCGTTACGGTTTTGAGGACGCAACCCAGGACTGGACCACCCGCCAGCAGGAGAACGGCCAGTGGCGCGTTGAGGTTGATATTGCGCTGAAGGATTCGGTGCGTCAGAACCTGCCCGCGCAGGTCGTCTTCCCCGCACGTTGGGTGTACAACCCGGCGAACCAGGGCCTGTACGCGTCGAATGAGGCGGCGTACTTCCTGATGGGCAATAGTGAGGACGCTGTTGCCGCCGCCGCGAAGAAGGCTCCCGTGGAGGTTCCTCCCGCCCGCCTGCCGAAGGCACCCGAGCCCGCACCGGCACCCCTTACTTCCTCTGAGAGCGCTGATGAGCGTAAGCTCAAGGAGCTTCTGGAGCGTGCCCGCTCGGTGCGCCCGGCACAGGTTGAGGAGCCCGAGGTGTTTGTGCACCGCGAGCCCGCTGAGCCTGTAGCACCGGCAGCACCCGCTGCACCTGTTGCGTCTGCCCCGGTAGCGCCGGCGGCTCCTGCTGCACCCGAGCCCACCGCAGAAACCACCGACCCGCTGGCTGTGGATTCGGAAGCACCCGCTGAATCCGTTCCGGTCGAGTCCTTCACCCTGCCGGCACCCATCGAGGACGCACCCGCAGCTGAGGTTGCCAAGGTGCCCGCTGCCGAGGCACCGGCTACTGAAGCACAGCCTGAGCCCGCCTCCGCCGTGCCCGCCTCTGAGGAGAAGCCCAAGCCTTCCTCCTCGAAGAAGCAGCGCGTGAGCGTTCCGGCATGGGATGACATCATCTTCGGTAGCCGCAAGTAAGCGAGCGCCCTCGCGCCGCCCGATAGGGGCATCTAGGCGAGAGCATTTAGACAGTGCCATTTAGACATACGAAAACCGCTGGTTATTCACCCGAATAACCAGCGGTTTTCTGTATCTTCTCAGCCTGATCTTCTCAGCCTATGCCCTCTGATGCTTTAGAAGACTAGTACTTTAGAAAGTCTTGAGCATGCGCAACGGCACCAGACGCTCAGCGTCCGTCAGCGAACCGTGCTGACCAACCATGTGCAGGGCACGCTCCTGATAGTGGCGCATATCGTACAGCGCCCAATCGTCGCGAGCGCACACCATCAGGTCGCCAATGCGGCCGCGCGCCGCATCCGTAATGACCGGGCCAAAGTAGCCGGCGCGTATCAGTTCGCGAGAGTCAATCACCCAGGCGCGCTCGCCCCAGTACTGCGCCCAACGCTGAGCGGCGGCGGTGCGTGCCGTCTCCGAGGTGTCTTCGAGGTACAGGTGCACGGCGCGCGGTTCACCGGCGGTCATTGCGATGTTGCGGGTCAGCTCCTCCACGCCAGAGTAGTCGATGCGCTGATGCTCGGGCACGTTCACCATGCCGTGATCGGCGGTCACGAAGAGTGCCGCCCACGCCGGGGCGCGCTCCGCCAGACGCTTCAGCGCCGAGTTCAGTTCCTCCAGCTGCTGCAGCCATTCGTCGCTGCCCACGCCGTAGCGGTGGCCCGCCGCGTCAATCTCGCCCCAGTACAGGTACACGGTGGTCGGGGTGCGGCTGGAGAGCGCCTCCAGGGCGTAGGTGACGCGGGCGTTATAGCCGACGGCATCCACGAAGTCGCCGCCGCGCAACGCCGCCTCCGTCAGGCCGGTACCGCGGTACTTACCCAGCGAAATGGTGAGCACGCGGCGGTTTTCGTGGTGGCGTTCCAGCACGGTCGGCAGCGGCTGCCAGGCGTGCGGGTCCACCGACTGGTCCCAACCGGACAGGTGGTTCATGACCGAGCCCGCTCCCCCATTACCAGCAGGGTTGCGCACCTCGTAACCGGCGATGCCGTGCGCGCCCGGTGCCGTGCCGGTACCCAGCGAGGTCAGGGAGGCGGCGGTCGTGGTGGGGAACGCGGCGTCCAGCGGGCCCAGGTTCAGGGTCTTACGCAGGGCGGGCGCGTAGCCGCCGTAGCTGTTGATGAGCTGCTCGCCCAGACCGTCCACCATGACCACGCAGGCGTGACGGAAAGACGCCGGGTCAACGTCCTGCTCCGCGAGGCGACCGGCAAGGTTCAGCGGGTCGGCTACGGAGTTGAACGCTGGGTCGTCGTCCAGGGCGTGTGCGGGGCGTGCCAGGCTTCGCTGAGCCACCAGAGAGGAGGCGGACTCCAGCACATCGGCGATGCTATTGCTGCCGTAGGCGGGTGCGGGGGGCAACGGCGCGCCCAGAACATCGTGCAGAGTGGGCTGTTCGGTGCGGGACGGGGCCGTCATAGGTTCCTCTCGGGTCTCTCTCGGGGTGTTTATCGGCGGTGCTTATCGGTGCTATTTATCGGCGGGTTGCGTACATGCGGGCACGGTGCAGCGCACGCGCAAAATGCTGCGCACGCTGAACCGACTCCGGGCCGTCAGCGGTCGCAGAAACACGCACCGCGATGTCCTCGCGGCGCGCATCGCCGGTGAAGCCGTGGTCGGCATTGCACTGCGGATCCTGGCAGCCGGCAGGAGCCAGTTCCATGTGCAGCGAACCGGTCCAGGCAATCTGGAAGGAAATCTCAGTCGGGGCGGTGCTACCGGCGTTGTACGCCTGCGGCTGGCTGAAACCGTAGCTGATGGTGACCGCGTTCAGGGCGCTCAGGTGCACCGCCTCCACGCTCACATGCGCCACGGTACCCTGCGCGTCACCCTCAAGGTGCTGGTCGTCCAGGTGCGCAAAGATGACGTGCTCACCGCAGAGCACCATCACGGTGATGTGGCGGTGAAAATCATCGCGTGAGAAGTGGGTTTCATGCTGTACGAAGTGCGCGTCGGGGTTCATGCCCGCCAGCGCGTCATCCACCACTTCCAGCACGAGGTCGGGGTAGAAACCGGCATGCTTAATGTCTGCGACCAGTTGCTCGCGTTCGGGGGTGGTGGCGTACATCGTACCTCTTTCATGCGGTGCCTTCATGAGGCGACGTCGGTCGGCGCACACGATGAAGGCGGTTAGGTGTTACTCCCCTCTACCTTAGAGGGTTCCAGCCGGGCTATGCTACTTGACCACGCTAATACATGCGCATATGACGGCGTGCGCTCCCCCGGTACGCTTCGGTTACTGCCTGCAACTGCCTTGGCACACCCCATAGATGACGCTGACCCGCCAGCCCGTCTGACCCGCTCCCACCCGCTAAAATAGGAGGAGCGAAAACACACCGACACGAGGAGATATATGGCTCGCCGATCCAAATCCGCCGTCAGCGACTACCCGGTGGATGTGGTAGAGAATATCGTCGACATCGACGTATCCGCCGAGATGGAAACCAGCTTCCTGGAATACTCCTACTCGGTGATTTATTCGCGCGCCCTCCCCGATGCCCGCGACGGCCTCAAGCCCGTGCAGCGCCGCATCCTCTACATGATGCAGCAGATGGGTCTGCGCCCCGATAAGGGCCACGTCAAGAGCGCCCGCGTGACCGGCGAGGTCATGGGTAAGCTCCACCCGCACGGCGACGCCGCCATCTACGACGCCATGGTGCGCCTCGCCCAGCCCTTCGCGCTGCGTCTGCCCCTCGTTGACGGTCACGGTAACTTCGGCTCCCTCGACGACGGCCCGGCAGCCGCCCGATACACCGAAGCACGCATGGCACCCGCCGCGCAGGCACTCACCGCGGACCTCGAAGAAGACGTGGTTGACTTCGTACCGAACTACGACAACCAGTTCATGCAGCCCTCCGTGCTGCCCGCTGCGTTCCCGAACCTGCTCGTCAACGGCACCACCGGCATCGCGGTCGGCATGGCAACCAACATGGCGCCGCACAACCTGCGCGAGGTCATCGCAGGTACCCGCCACCTCATCGCCCACCCCGAGGCGACCCTCAAAGACATCATGAAGTTCATCCCCGGCCCCGACCTGCCCACCGGCGGCACCATCGTGGGTCTGGGAGGCATCCGTGACGCCTACGAAACCGGCCGCGGCACCTTCAAGACCCGAGCAAAGGTCTCCATCGAGCAGGTCAGCCCCCGCAAGCAGGGCATTGTCGTCACCGAACTGCCGTACATGGTCGGCCCCGAAAAGGTCATCGAAAAAATCAAGGACGGCGTCAACTCCAAGAAGCTCACCGGCATCTCCGACGTGGTCGACCTGACCGACCGCACCAACGGTCTGCGCCTCGTCATCGAAATCAAGAACGGTTTCAACCCGGAGGCGGTGCTCGCCGCCCTCTACAAGCACACCCCGCTCGAGGATTCCTTCGGCATTAACAACGTGGCGCTCGTGGACGGTCAGCCGCAGACCCTCGGTCTGCTCGACCTGATGCGCGTGTACATTGATCACCGCCTGAACGTGGTCCGCCGCCGCACCGAATTCCGCCTGGGCAAGCGCACCGACCGCCTGCACCTGGTGGAGGGCCTGCTCGTGGCAATCCTCGACATTGACGAGGTCATCCAGATCATTCGTGAATCTGATGAGACCGCCCAGGCACGCGAAAAGCTGAAGGCCGTCTTCGACCTGACCGACACCCAGGCGAACCACATTCTGGAGCTGCGCCTGCGCCAACTCACCAAGTACTCCCGCCTGGAACTCGAGGCAGAACGCGACACCTTGCAGCAGGAAATCGCAGAACTGCAGCGTATCCTCGGCTCCGATGCGGCGCTGCGCGAACTGGTCTCCGACGAGCTCGCCGAGGTCGCCGAACGCTACGGCACCGACCGCCGCACCCAGCTCAAAACCAAGGACGACATGCAGGTCGCCATTGAGGCAGTCACCGCGCAGTCCAAGGCGAAGAAGAGCCTGGGCCTCGCCCTCGAAATCGCGGACGAGCCCTGCTGGGTGCTGCTCTCCGCCTCCGGCATGATGGGACGAACCCCCGGCAAACCCATCCGCGAGGCGCTCGTGGATCCCGGCAAGCGTTTCAAGCACGACGTGTTCGCCTCGATTGTGCCGACCACCGCGCGCGGTGAGATCGGTGCCGTGACCTCCGCAGGACGCATGGTGCGTCTATCCGTCATGGACATTGCGGTGCTGGACGAAAACGGCGGCACCCCCTCCATGTCGACGGCGGTGAAGGCAACCGAGCTGGTTCAGCTCGCCAAGGGTGAGAAGCTGGTCGCCCTCGTACCGCTGAACACGGTGCTGGCGTTGGCAACTGCGGGCGGCGTAATCAAGCGCCTCAACCCGGATTACCCGCTGAACCAGACCGAGTGGGACATCATGAAGCTCAAGGACGGCGACGAAATCGTAGCCGCCGCCCCCTGCCCCACCGACGACATGGTTCTTACCTTCGTCACTCGCGACGCGAAGCTGCTGACCTTCGACGCGGCAAAGGTCCGCCCGCAGGGACGCACCGGCGGCGGTATCGCAGGCATCAAGCTTGCTGACGGCGACCGCCTCATCGCCCTGGGTGTGACCGCACCCGGCGACGCGGCGGAGGTCGTGACCGTCACCAACGGCAAGGACGGCCTGGCGAGCGCCAAGGTCACTGCCCTGAGCGAGTACCCGCAGAAGGGCCGCGCAACCGGCGGTGTGCGTGCGCACCGTTTCCTCACCGGTGAGAGCCAGCTGGCTCTGGCGTGGGTGGGCGTGGGCCCGGCGAAGGCGGCGTCCTCCGGCGGTGTGGCTCGTTCCCTGCCGACCGAGCACGGTGCCCGTGACGGTTCCGGTGTGATGCTCACTCAGAGCATCGGCATTGTGGGCCCGAACTATGCGGCTGTTTCTGCTGCAATGGCGGTTAGCCCGGAGGGTGAAAAGCTCTTCTAAGCGCGCCGTTCACGGCCTTTCGGCTCTAGGTTGTTAACGAAGCCGGGGAGGACGAAACAGGGAACGACGAAGCCGCGAGGAACCTGCGCGCGCATATAACGCGCAGAGATATGAACGCGAAGAAAGGCCCCGATACTGATGTACCGGGGCCTTTCTTCATGTGCAATCCGCACGTGGCGCCTGCGCCAGATGCGTTTAGAGACGCGTTTAGAGGCGAACCACCTCATCGCAACGGGCAATATCCTCAGGACGGTGCGACACCAGAACCGTAGCCACGGAGCTGGAGCGGGTCGCCGCATCCAAGTCAGCCATCAGCGCGCGGGCAGACTCAGCGTCCAGGTGCGCGGTCGGCTCATCCAGCAGCAGCACCGGCGAGTTCACCAGCAGGGCACGAGCCACCGCCAGACGCTGACGCTGACCACCGGAGAGGAAGGAACCGCCAGCACCCACCGGGGTGCGCAGGCCCTGAGGCAGAGCGTCAAACCACTCGCCCAGACCCACACGGCGCAGAACCTCAATCAGCTCTTCTTCGCTCGGGCGATCCGAACGGTCACGAGCCAGCATCAGGTTACCCTCAAGGGTCGACTCGAAAATGTGAGCCGCCTGCGGGCACCACGCCGCGTAGCCGCGCAGCTGCTCACCCTCCAGGACCTCACCGGAAGCCAGCACGCGGCCGGACTCCAGCGGCAAGAAGCCCAGAACGGTTGCCAGCACCGTAGACTTACCGGAGCCGGAGGGGCCGGTCACCGCAGTCCAGGAGCCCGCGCGGGCGTTCATGTTCAGGTCGGTGAAGACCGGGTGATCCATGCCGGGCCAGCGTGCGGCTGCGTCCTGCAGGCTCAGTGCCGGGGCGGGGTCGGTGACCTTCACGCCGAGTTCCTGCGGGGTTCCGCAGCTGACCAGGGTGGGTTCGCCGGGCTTCGGCGGGCGCACAGAGCCAGCCTTAGAATCCGACTGAGCGCCAGCCTTAGAATCCGACTGAGCGCCAGCCTTAGATTCAGTCGTAGCGTCAGCCGCAGATTCGGGGCGGTCAAAGCGGTGGGCGCGCTGACGGTCGGCTTCCAGCAGCTCCTCCATCTCAGCCTCCGCGCGGGCACGCAGACGCTCAGCACGACGCGGCAGAACGTGGGTGTCCACCTCAGCCTCGGTCGGTACGGAACGCTTCAGGGTCGAGACGGCAACAATACCCTCCAGGGATACGTCGCGCACGCTCGGGGCAATCGTCGCGAGCAGGCGGCTGAACGCGGGCCAGGAGCGGACCGCCTCAACATGGCCCAGGGAGCTTTCCAGCATGCCGGTGCACAGCAGCACCACGATCGCCGCTTCGGGGGCACGCACGGTGCCGTCAACAGCCAGCGGGTACGCAATAATTGCGCTCGCCAGAGCCGCACCGAACCAGCTGAGGGTCACGAGGGTACGACCCACGCCCTGAGCGGTCGAGCCCTTCTGCAGGGCGGACAGGTTCTCGGCGTCCAGGGCGCCGTTAGCCTTCTCAGCGGTGGTTGCCACGCCGTTAGCGCGCAGATCCTCAGCAGCCGAAAGCATGCCGGTACCCAGGCGTAGCATCTGCGCGGTGGAGCGGCGAGCCAGCGCCTCCGCACGGGCATCGGCGCGAAGCACAATCCACGGAGCCACAAAAGTGCTGACCAGCACGGCAAGCAGGACCGGAATCAGAGCCTGCGGCAGGATGCACGCGGTCGTAATCAGCGCCGCGGTCATGACCAGCAGGTGCGCAGCCGGCGGGATAATAACGCGCGGCACGCCGTCACGCAGCTCATCAATACCGCCCACGAGGCGTTCGAGCAGCGCGTCACCACGCAGCAGGGCACGCACGCTACTCACGCTCTGCCATGCGCCAACCCAGGCGCGCAGACGCAGAATATTTGCGGCGGCAAGAACCTTCGAGTGGGTCATCAGACGCTCAGCGTAGCGGGCGCAGGCACGACCCAGACCGAAGAAACGCACGCCCACAATGGCGACCATCAGGTACATCATTGCCGGGCCCTCGGCGGCGCGAACAATCAGCCAGCCGGACAGCGCGGTCAGTGCCGCAGCCATCAGGGACGTAATCGCAGCCATAATCACCGGGCCGGTTGCGGCGCGAACACCAATACCGGTCAGCTCCTTCAGGGTGCGCAGGCTTGCGAACAGGCCGGCAGGCTCGGCTTCCTGAACCTCGGCAGCTGCGGAGGCGCCCGCCGGGGCGGTGCTTTCAGCCTCGTACTCTTCCCGATCCTTGAGCAGGTGCGCGGGGGCTTGCGCAGGAACGGCAACACGGGCGGTGTTCGCCTCGGCGGTCCAGGTGTAGCCCTGGGCGGTCTGCACGGCACGAACGAGGGTGTCGCAACCAGCGGCAAGCTCCTGCTCGTGGGTCACAATCAGCACGGTTGCGCCAAGTTCCGCCAGGCGGTGCAGGGCGCGGGTCACCAGGTATGCCGAGTAGGCGTCCAGGTGCGCGGTCGGCTCATCCACCAGGACGGTCAGCACGGTCTGCTCACCGCCGGCACGGTAGATAGCCTCGGCACGAGCCAGGGTGCGCGCCACGGCGAGGCGGCGCGCCTGACCTGCACTGAGAGCACCGGGCTCAAGGGCGGTGAGCTTCTCCATGCCCAGCTGAGCCAGCGGGCCAACCAGCAGCGCGGACTCGGCATCGGTGACGGACAGCTTCTTGGAGTCCATCGCTTCACCGAGTAGAGCAGCTGCACGCTCACGCTCCGCCTCGGTGGCGCTGAGCGCGTAGAGAGCCATTTCAGTCTGCACGGTGGGTGCGGTGAAGACCGGCGACTGCGGAATAACCAGGGTGGTTCCCAGACCGGTCACGCTACCGGTCACGTGCACGGGCTCCTCCGAGCCGGTGGGCACCAGACCCTCGCGCACAGCACCGGAGAACACGTTCAGCAGGGTGGACTTACCGCAGCCGGACTCACCCATCACGCCGATCACCGCGCCGCGCTCACCCTGGGCAGTAGTAACGCGACGGTCCAGGTTCAGGGACAGGTTAGTCAGCACGGCAGGACGCGCCGGGTAGCTCACCGACAGGTCCTTAACCTCAATGGTGGAAGGCTGAGCCTTATCCTGCGCAGCCGAATCCTGCACAGTCGAGTCCGCAGCGGCGGCGGGCAGGGGCGCATCAATAATCTTCTGGGCGCTACGCAGGGCGGCAACGCCATCCTCCGACTGGTGGTAGGCGGCACCAACATCACGCAGCGGCTGGTAGCACTCGGGAGCCAGCAGCAGCACGAGAATTGCGGTGTCTAGGCCGAGGGTGCCGTTGACCAGGCGCACACCAATCAGCACAGCAATCAGCGCCACCGAAATGGTGGTGATGAGCTCCAGCGCCAGCGAAGACATGAAGGCGCTACGCAGGGTCTGCATGGTGCGTTCGCGGTAACGCTGGCCGAGCGCGTTCATGGCGCGGGTCTGTGCACGTTCACGGCCCAGACCGATAATGACGGGCAGGCCGCGTACCAGCTCCAGAATATGGTCGGAGAGGCGGTGCAGTTCAGCCTGAGCTTCTGCGGTTTCGTCGCGGGTGTTCTTACCAATCAGGATCATGAACACCGGAATGAGCGGCAGGGTGCACGCCAGCACCATTGCGCTCATCCAGTCCAGGGACGCCACAACGACCCAGAGCATGCACGGCACAACCGCGGTGGAAACGAATGCGGTCAGCGTCTTGGTGTAGTAGTCGTCCAGGGCGTTCAGGCCGCGAGAAAGCAGCACAGCGGTCGCGCCGGTACCCTCAGGGGTGTCTGCGCCACCGGTGGCGAGCACGCGCTTGAGCAGGGCGGAACGAATCTGAGACTTCGCTCCGGAGGCGGCACGCTGCGCGCTCACAGCCAGCAGGTAGTCGGTACCCGAGCGGACGAGCAAGGCAATGATGGCGACCGCAATCAGGCCGGGGGTAATGGTGTCTGCGTCACCGAAGATGCCACCGAGGCCGAGCAGCCAGCCGCCGTGCGCCTCCAGCTGCGCCTGCGCGGAGCCGGAGAACTCAATGTAGGCGCGGTATACGTCCGGGGCGCTGGTCTCTTTGAGGCGCGCATGCTCGGCGGCGACAGCGGCGAAACCGGCGTGTGCCGCCCGGGCAATAATTACAGCCAGGGCGGCACTGAAAAGCACCGTTGCGAGGGTGTGCACGGCGGTGATGATGCCGAACGTGCTGAGGGTTTTACGGGCGTCAGGGCCCAGGGGCGGGCGACGGTCAGCGCGGTCGTTGCGCTTTCCTTCGGTCACCTCTGGTGCCTCAGTGTTCTGATGTTTGTCAGCATGACGCGGTGTGTGCGTTCGACTCACGTGTTGTCCTTAGTCTTCTGCTGTTTTTACCTCCCATTAGTTTAAGGCTTGGGCTATCTAATACCTATTTGACCAGTCAGGTTTCAGCTAATTGGCTGGTTCCCCAGCATCATCTCTAGCCGCGCATCGCGTCGGCGGGGCTCTTGCGGGACGCCACCCACGCCGGGTACGCCGAAGACACCAGACCGGTAAGGGCGCCAACGCCCACGCCGAGCACCACGAATCCGGGTGAGAGAACCGCCTGCCAGCCCTGCACGAGCGAAAGAATAATCGTCGCAATCATGCCGGAGCAGGCGCCGATGGAGCCGCCGAGCACGCCGAGCATGACGCCTTCCATGAGGAAGATGCGGGCAATCAGCCATTTACTCGATCCGATGGCGCGGCGCAGCGCAATTTCTGCGGTGCGTGATTGCACGGACAGGTACATGGCGGTTGCCGCCGAGAGGGAAGCGAGCACCAGCAAAATTCCGGAGAGCACACCCACGTACAGACCCAGATCCGAGGCGATAGACGCGCGCAGGCTCTGCAGGTCGGAGGGGGTTTCCACGTTGATTTGGCTGGGTTCAGCGGGTTTGAGGGCCAGCGGAATGGCCTTGGCGACCGCCTTGCCGTAGCCCCGTTCGGTTTCGGCAATGTAGGTCACCTGGCCGCGTCCGGTGCGCTGAAGTGTGCCCGGCGAGACAATGACCGAGTTCCTGAATTCGTAGCCGCTATTGCCGGGGTCAAAGAGGCCGATGACCGGCATCAGCTGGCCGTCCACCCAGATGCTCACACCGGGTGCCACCTGCGGTAGCCCACCGAGTTTAATGCCGTACTCAACGGCGGGCAGCTCGCCGGGGCGGGGCTCGGTTGTGGCGTTATCTGCCGCCTTATCTTCGGGAATAATGCCGAGGGCGCGGGCAGCAGAAACCGACACGATAGCGCCCGAGAGCTGCTCGGAGCGCTCACGGTCGGCAACGTTCTCCTGGGTGAGGGTCGAGTTCATCTGTTCGAGCGCACGCAGGGTTTCGGGGTTCATGCGGGCACCGATTTGCTCGAGCCTGGTCTTCGAGGTGGAGCTGAGACCAATCGCCGTTTTGGGTTCGTCCTCGTAGGGACTGAACCGGGTGATTCGCACGTCGGCGGGTGCCACGCTGCTGACGAATCCGGTGTTCTTCACGTAGTCCAGCGCGCTAATGCGGTCGGCTACATTCTGTGCGGATTCGCCCTGCCGGTAGGTTCCGAGCATGTTCTGGTCATTGTCCCGGTCGCTGATGTAGAGCGTGGATTGTTCGGAGCCGAGCAGTCGCTGGTTCACCTGGTAGCTGGCGGATTCGCTCATGCCGGAGGCGCTGATGAGTCCGCCCACGCCCAGCGCGAAGGACAGGCCCAGCAGCAGGGTGCGTAGCGGTCGTGAGGTGAGCGCAGAGATTGCCTCGATGCTGTCGTCGGTGAGGAAGCTTCCGCGGCGGTGCGTAGCGGGCTTCTCCCCCGGTGCGAGGCTGGCGGGAGCATCAACCGGGGTATCCGTTGCAATCGGCACCTCAGCGACCGGCACCGTAGCCGAATCGGCACGGCTCTGCTCGTGTAGCCGCCCATCCTCAATGCGAATCACGCGGCGGGCGGCGGCGGCAACCTCCGGGTCGTGGGTAATGACCAGCACGGTGCAGCCGGTCGCGTTAATGCGCTGCAGAATCTCAATGACCTTGGCGCTATTGTGGCTGTCCAGGTTGCCGGTGGGCTCGTCGGCAAGAATCAGCGGCGGGCGCGTAGCAAGGGCGCGGGCAATGGCGCAACGCTGCTTTTCGCCGCCGGACAGGTACCGGGTGCGGATGCTGGCGCGGTCGCTCAACCCCAGAAATTCTAGGGTTTCTTCGGTGCGTTGCAGGCGCTCGCCGTAGGGTACGCCCTGCACGCGCAGGCCCATGGAGGCGTTGGTCGTGCTGGTTTCGTCCAGCAGCATGTTTGAGGATTGGAAGATGAAGCCGAGGTGGTCTCGGCGCATTTCGTCGCGTTCTCTGTCGCTGAGTCCTTCCGTGTTTTTGCCGAAGAGGCTGTACGTTCCGCTGGTGGGAGTGTCGAGCAGGCCAATGGCGTTGAGCAGGGTGGATTTACCGGATCCGGAGGGACCGATGATGGCGAGGAATTCGCCGCGTTCGACCACCAGGTCGAGACGATCGAGGACGGGTCGGTCGCTCCCCTCAAAGATGCGGGTAATGCCGCGCATTTCGATGGCGGGCGCGGTGTTGGGATCGGTGTTGGGATCGGTGTTAGGCGCGATGTTAGGCGCAGTGTCGAGCCCGGCAGCTTCTCCCCTGACCTGCGGGGCTGTCATGCCGTCGGGGGCTCGCTCGGGGATTCCATGATGGCGGCTCATGAGACAAGCACCTTCTGTCCCGTGCTGAGGTTCGCGTTGATGGCGGCGTATCCGCCGGCGGTGCGGAGGACCTCAACGTTGACTCGTTCGGTGGCGGGCGCATCCTTGCTGGTCGAGGTGGAGCTTCCGCCCTTTTCAACCAGCACGTAGGTGCCCTGGGAATCCTGACGTACCGCGGTAGTCGGCACCGCGAGGGTGGTTGAGGTGTTGCCCTTACTGGTGATGGATGCGCTCTGCCCCGGAGTGAGCTTGCTCGGGTCGTCGGCGCTGAATCGCACGCTCTTCGCCGCACCCTTGGAGGGGTCGTTCTGCAGTTCACCGATGCTGGTGATGGTACCTTCCACGCTGCCGGTGGAGGTGCGCAGGCTAACGCGGTCGCCGACCTTGAGCTTGTTGGCGACGGCGAGTTCAACGCTGGACTCCACGTAGGGTTCGCTGGTTTCTACACTCGCGATGGGGTTGCCGTCGCTGATGAGCTGGCCGACCGCCGCAACTGCGGTGACGGTGTGGCTTCCGCCGGGCAGAATCGCGTAGTTGCTGCGGACAATGCTGGTGACCCCCTCGCTGGGCACGCCGGTCAGGTGCGCACGGTGCAGGCGCGTGACGGCGTCGAGGGTGTCTTCGGTGACGGTGCCGCTCAATGCGGTGGCGTACCCGGCGGAGTTCAGCGCCTTCTGGAAGGCGAGCACGTCGTCGCCGTTATCGCCCAGGTGCAGGTCGCGGTACAGCGGTAGCGGCCCGTCCAGCACAAAGACGGGGTCGGCACCGATAATGCCGATGAAGTCACCGGCCTTGAGTACGTTACCGGGCTTCTGGTTCTGGTAGACGAGCACCGGCTCACCGTTGGTGCGCGCGCTAATCGGGGCGGTCTCCCCAGCCTTGGTGGTTCCGGCAATGGCGAGGCCCTCGCTGACGGTTCGTTCTTCAACCTTCGCCCAGACCGGAATCACGGTTTTCGCCTGCACGGTCGGGTCGGGGCCCGTGGCGGCGTAGCGGGTGCCCAGGTAGAAGGACAGCATGAGCGAGCCGATGGCGAGAATAGCCAGCAGCAGGAGCACGCGGGGTCGGGCGATGCGTTCGCTGAAGCGGTGCCCGCTGTTTTGGTTTTTCGTGTGAGTGGTCATGGCGGTGTCTTTCTAAACTGTGTCAGCGCTGTCTATTTCTCTGCGCTGTCTTTTGCTACGCTATCCTGCGTTGCGCTGTCTTTCAGTACCTCGGATTACTGGTGCTCCTGAACGTACTGTTTGAACTTCTCGTCGCGGTCACGGTCGGCTTGGCGTTCCTGTTCAAGCTGCGACTGGTGCTTGCGGATGAGCGGCATCTGGTACTGGGCTTCCAAGTCGTAGAGCTGCTGGCTCATGCCGACCTGCTGGTTACATTCGGCCTGGATGGTGGCGATGCGAATCTCTTCTTCGGAGGCGGGCGCGTTCGGTCCTCCGTTCTTCATCATCTGATCAAACATCGGAGTTTCCTCGGCGACGGATCCAGCCGAGCGCGGGGTGAGACCGCGGTCGGAGACGCACTGCTTCCACTTCTCCTCGAGCTCGCGGTGTAGCTTGCTTCCGTACACGGCGTTACCCGCTTCGGTAGAGATACGAATGTAGGTGGGCTGTTCTTCCTTCTCAGGCCTCTTGCCGTCGGGCACCGCGGCGTCCAGAGTTTCACGGGCCTTGGTATAGCATTCGATGCTGAGCCGCTCCTCGGGGCTCATGCTCTCCCCCGAGTTGTAGGAGATGGGATCGGCTGCGTTGGGGTCCCGCTTCTGAAAACCGTACTTCTGGGCGTACTCAACATTCCAGGGGCCGTACTTTCGGCCCAAATCACCGCGTGGCCCGCTTTCAGAATGGGGAGCTTGGGCGGTGTAATTCTGCCCGTGTTCGGCATAGCACTGCTTCATGGCAATCTGAAAGGCCGTGTACTCGTAGTTGGTGCGCTCGTAGTTGCGGTAATCGTCCAGGGGCATCTTCACGATGTCCTGCTCCGCGTCAAAGATGGCATGGACGCTTTCGTCACGTTCCAGCGGCGGGTTGAAGAGCGAGCAGGCACTCAGGGGCATGATGCCGATGCAGAGCAGGGCACCCGTGGCGAACAGGCGGCGGCGCGTGCCGGTACGAGGGGCGGTTCCGGTGCGGCGGTTAAGGGACTTCATCGTCAAACTCCTTATCGTGAGAGTGAGTTGTACACCACATTACACTTTTTACTCCCTGTCGCGCCCGAATTTCAGGGGTGTGCACCAAAAATTTTTGCGCGCCCACCCGCCTGCCGCGAGCTGCATCCTCTGCGGGCATAGTCTCCAGCAGGAATAGCCCTCTGTGTGCATAGTCCACTGTGTGCATAGAA
>ERZ773180.310-NODE-310-length-31809-cov-9.086729_pt1 | contig 31809 bp, 11 predicted proteins | sample MGYA00511080_ERZ773180 | MGnify/ENA primary metagenome ERZ773180 (study PRJEB29015, sample SAMEA2738175) | human oral metagenome | biome: human oral; feature: human-associated habitat; material: saliva | place: China | collected 2178 ... | reverse complement strand
GTGCGTCTAATGTTAAGACAAACTAAGAAATACTACGGAGATGAAGCTGAAGATCAAGTTGTAGATGCTGAAGCTGAAGGTCAATCATTAGATAAAGTTAGAATAGTACGTGACGGTAATTTATTCCAACGTACTCTAGATACTATCTTAGAAGGTGGTAAAGTCGGAGTAGAAATGGGTATGGCTATTATTCCAGGTGTACTTATCGTTTGTACTTTTGTAATGATGTTAACATTCAAAATGCCTGCTGGAGGATATACTGGAGCTGCTTATGAAGGTGTAGGATTCCTACCTTGGTTAGGTGAAAAATTAAGATTTATACTTGAACCATTATTTGGATTCCATTCTGCAGAGGCGATTGCTTTCCCAATCACAGCGTTAGGAGCTGTAGGAGGAGCGATTTCTTTAGTTCCAGAATTTTTAAGAAGCGGTCTTATCGGACCAAATGATATCGCAGTATTTACAGCGATGGGAATGTGTTGGAGTGGATATTTAAGTACACACATTGGTATGATGGATGCACTTGGAGTTAGAAAATTATCTTCAAAAGCCATTCTTTCTCACACAATAGGTGGTATAGTCGCAGGAATTGTAGCTCACTATTTGTTTGTACTATTAGGATAATAGAATTATAAAAGGGGAAGACCTAAAAGTCCTAAATTTTAACAAAGTGTATATGAGGATTCATAGACGCAGTGGTTTATTGATATCTAAATACGCTTTGTAAAAGCTTTTTAGATATCTAATAAACTGTGCAGGAGTGACTCGACAAAATCTTGTTTCTTAAGAAATCTCGATTTTGTCGAGTCACTCCCTTTCTTTGTTGTTAGAGAATTTTAGAAATTTATTGAAATTTTCATTCGAAAAACTATTGATGAATGTTATTAATTCTTGTGATTCCTTGAAGAGAAGTACGTGAAGTAGTATAATTAGGTTATATGTACTTTTTAACAAATATTATAAAAGGGGAAATCTTTTATGGAAAGATTTAAGAGTGTTAATTTTTATTATACATTAGGAATAATGTTAGTTATTTCGTTAGCTGCGAAATATCTTGCGCAAGTACCAGCGTTAAAACTTTTTGGACACTTGGTTATTGCGCTTGTTATCGGTATGGCGTTACAAACGTCAAAAGGATTGAAAGAACAGGTTAAGGCGGATATTCCGTTTATAAGTAATAAGTTCTTGCGCCTTGGGATAATTTTACTCGGATTTAAGCTAGCGTTAGATAGACTTTTAGCCGAAGGGAAGAAAACATTAGTTGTTGCCTTCTTTATTGTACTATTCATGATTACTTTAACTTACTTTATGTGTCGTGCGTTTAAAGTTGATCATGAACTTGCCTTGCTTTCTTCATGTGGTTGTGGTATCTGTGGTGCTGCGGCAGTTATGGGAGTAAGTGGTCAACTTCGTGCGAAAACAGACAACAGTGTCCTTGCTGTTGCGGTAGTTGCGATACTTGGTACAGTGTTTACCTTGATAGAAGTAACCTTGCAACCTTATTTAGGTCTTGATGCGTACAACTACGGAGTATTTACTGGAGGAAGTCTTCATGAAATAGCCCACGCAGTTGCGGCAGGAGGAGCAGGTGGTCAAGTAGCTCTTGATGCTGCGATTCTTACTAAGTTATCGCGTGTTCTTATGCTTATTGTTGTGGCAGGTGTGCTAATTGTAGTTAATAAAAAAACTCAAGATGAAACAAAAGGTAAAGTTCCGATGCCGTACTTTATTTTAGGATTTATCTTTATGAGTATTTTAGGAAGTTATGTTACTTTCTTAAAACCATTAGCGCCTTATTTCGTTGATGCAGCATATATCTTCTTAGGTATGGCGATGGCAGCTCTCGGTATGAGTGTTAACTTTAAAGTTATTAAAGAACGTGGTGTACGAGTATTCACCGCATGCTTCTTATCATCGGTAATCTTGATGATAGTTTGTTACGTAGTTGCTAAATTTATTTTCTAATAAGATGGCTAAGCGTGCTTTTTAAGAAGTATAGTTAGGACGTAATAAAAAATTGATAAAGGAGAATAGTTATGACAATTACTAATCTTTTAGGGATAAAGTATCCAATTTTTCAAGGAGCGATGGCTCAAATAGCGAGACATGAACTTGTTTCAGCAGTATCTAATGCTGGGGCGTTAGGAATACTGGCATCAGGGGGAGTGAGCCCTGAAGAACTACGTAGAGAAATTCAACAGTGTAAAGAATTTACCGATAAACCTTTTGCGGTTAACCTAATGCTTATGATGCCGAATATCGATGAAATAATCGATGTTGTTCTTGAAGAAGGTGTCAAAATCGTCACAACAGGGGCGGGAACGCCTAGAAAATTCATGCCACGCCTAAAAGAAGCGGGAATAAAAGTTATTCCAGTTATTCCTTCTGTGAAAGCTGCGGTGAAAATGGAAGAATTAGGCTGTGACGCTGTTGTTGTCGAAGGGATGGAAGCTGGAGGACATGTTGGAACTAGTACTACTATGGCGTTATTACCACAGGTAACAAGTGCAGTGACTATCCCTGTAATTGCGGCTGGTGGTATTGCTGATGGACGTGGAATGGCTGCGGCATATTGTTTAGGAGCGAGTGGAGTTCAGATGGGAACTGTATTCTTAGCTTCAGAAGAATGTCCGGTGACAGATGCATATAAAAATATGATCTTAGAAGCGGTTGATACATCTACTACCTTAACTGGAGAAAAATTCGGAGCACCTGTGCGTGGTATTAAAAATGAACTTACCAAAAAATATCATGAACTAGAAGAACGCTCTTCAACTCTTATGGAGTTAGAAGAGTTAACGTTAGGGTCGTTGAGACGCGCTGTTTACGATGGAGATGTGGAAAACGGATCTGTTATGGCAGGACAAATCGCAGGACTAGTTAATGAAATTCGTCCTGTTAAGAATATAATAGAAGATGTAATAAAAGAAGCACGAGAAGTGTTGAAACGTACAGAAATATAGAATGTAAAATAAGGGAGTGACTTGACAAAGTCGATTTCTTCGGAAATCACGATTTTTGAGTTGCTCTCTTGAAATTCTCTGATTTTAAGAAAATTTTTGTGTTTTGTTATTCGATAATTTTACTACTTTAAAGTATAATACTCACGAGTAGTAAAAAATCTATTAAACTAATTTTAAAAATAATTTTGAGGATTAAGTGAAAAACAGTATTTAACTTCTTATTTTAGATTATAGATACTAGAAATCGCTCATAAGTTGCGCGAAAAAGTCTTCTCAGCGAGAATTTGAAAATATTAACTGGGTTTCATTTATCTCCGTCATGAAAACTCTCTAGAAATAATTTTGAAAATATAAAAAACGCTCATCATTTAGAAAAGCAATCAAACATTAAAGATGAAACACTCATTTTAATCATTTATTTTGATTATTTATGAGTGTTTTTGCTTGAATTTGATTGAATAGCTATATTATATTAGATATAATAATCATGGGAGTTAGGAGAGAAGAAAATGTTGAATGAAAGATGGAATAAGATTTTAGATTTATTAGATGAGAGAGGTTCACTAAACTTAAAGGAGTTGATGGAACATTGCAATGTTTCGGAAGCGACGATAAGACGAGACCTTACGAATCTAGAAGATAAAAATTTATTATACAGAACACACGGTGGTGCAATGAAACGCTCAGTGGCACGTGGTAGTGAAGAAAGTGTTGAAGCGAAACGTGCGGATTTCCTACAAGAGAAAAGAGCGGTCGCGAAGTATCTTTGTGACAATATTGTTCAGTCTGGGCAGACGATTTATCTTGATGCCGGGACATCGACATATGAGATGATAGAATATCTTCGAGACAGAAGGATAACTGTAGTGACGAATTCAACATATCATTTACCGAAGCTTATTAATAACAAAATTCATATAATAATATTAGGTGGAACGATAAAACATTCAACACAAGCTGTTATCGGTTCGGTCGCTATCGAACAGTTGAAAAAATACAGCTTTGATATGTGTTTTGTAGGTTGCAATGGGATAGATGAGAGTTTTGGGATTACAACTGCTGAAGAAAGTGAAGCATTCATAAAAGCTTCGGCGTTAAAAAACAGCAAGAGGAGATATATTCTTGCCGATAAATCAAAATTCGGTCATAGAAAATTCCAAAAGTTTGCTGAATTGGACGATGTGATTATAGTATCGTATGAAGTTCCAGAACAATATAAGAAATTTAAAAATATAATAGAAGTAAAAAGTATAAAGGAGGAATAGTAGTGTATTATACAATTACTTTAAATCCAGCTGTTGATATGCTGACAACTGCGGAAAATTTCACGCTTGGAAAACTAAATAGAACTCAAGAAGCGAAATACGTAGTAGGTGGAAAAGGTATTAACATCTCTATCTTATTAAACAACGTTGGTGTTGATAGTAAGGCGTGGGGATTTGTCGCAGGATTCACGGGATATTTTATAAAATCAGAACTAGATAACCTAGGTGTAAAACATGATTTTGTAGAAACACGTGGAGCGACTAGAATCAACATGAAATTAACTACAGAAACTGAGACTGAAATTAATGGTCAAAGTAGTAGTGTAAACCTAGATAACGTGAGCGACTTCTTTACAAAATTAGAAGTGTTGACGAAAGAAGATGTAGTATTTTTATCAGGTAATGTTATCGCAGGAATGGGTGTAGAAGATTTCAAGGCTATTGCGAAGAGAGTATCTGCTTCAGGAGCTACATTAGTAGTAGATAGTAATAAAGAGTTAGTACTAGATACACTTCAGTACAAGCCATTTGTAGTTAAGCCGAATGAATTCGAACTTGGTGAAATGTTTGGTGTAACTTTAAATAGTATAGAAAAAATCTTACAATATGCTGAAAAATTACAAGAACGCGGTGCGAAAAACGTCCTTGTTTCACGTGGAGCAGACGGAGCTTTACTATTAACTGAAGACAAAGAAGTATTCAAAGTTAATGTAGCTAAAGGTAAGATAGTATCGACGGTTGCGGCAGGAGATAGTATGCTTGCGATGTTCGTTGCGAAATACAACGAAACAAGAGACTACCAAGAAGCTCTTCGTTATGCATCGGCTGCAGGTGGAGCGACATCATTCTCAGTAGGTGTAGGAAGTAAAAAGCTAATCGAAGAATTACTACCACAAATCGAAGTTAAGAAATTAAAATAAAACTTTGATAGATTGATGGCAGGAAAATAAATATTAAAAATTGCTTCCGTAACTTGAAGTTAAAATAAATTATTCATAGAAAAATAAAATAAAATATTTCCTCGGAAATATGAAATTAACAAAGGAGAAAGAAATGAAATTAACAGATATTCTAAATTATGACTTAGTTCAATTCGGATTCAGAGCTGCTGATAAAAAAGAAGCTCTAGATAAACTAACAAGCATGTTAGTAGAAAAAAATATTATCGCTAGTAAAGAAAACTTCTTAAATGCCTTACTAGCTCGTGAAGCTCAATCAACTACAGGGGTAGGAGAAAACGTAGCTATCCCTCATGCTAAAAGTGCAGACTTTAACAAAGCCATGATCGTTTATGCGAAAAGTGACGAAGGTGTTGAGTGGGAAAGTTTTGACGGACAACCTGCCAAACACATCTTTATGATCTGTGCGCCAGACGGTGGAGCGGACGAGCACCTTAAAGCTCTAGCTTCATTATCACAAGCTCTTATGGATGCAGATGTAAAAGCAGGATTAGATGCAGCTACAACAAAAGCAGATGTAGAAAAAGTATTCGCAGACTTCGTAGCGAAAACAGAAGCTCCAAAAGAAGAGAAACCAGTAGCTCCAAGTGGAGAAAAACCATATATCATCGCGGTAACAGCTTGTCCAACAGGTATTGCTCACACATTCATGGCAGCGGAGAAAATTAAAGAAACGGCTAAAGCTATGGGACTAGATGTTAAAGTAGAAACAAACGGTCAAATCGGTGTAGAAAATAAACTTACAAAAGAAGATATCGAAAGAGCAGCAGGGATTATTGTTGCGGCTGATAAAAAAGTAGAAGTTGCACGTTTTGATGGGCGTCCAACAATTATGACAAAAGTAGCAGACGGAATTAACAAACCAGAAGAACTTATCCAAACAATCTTAGATGGAAAAGCTCCTATCTACAAACACGACGGAGCAGCAGAAAATTCAGAAGATTCTTCGGTAAATGAAAGTATCGGGCGTCGTGCTTACAAACACCTAATGGAAGGTGTAAGTAACATGCTACCTTTCGTAGTAGCTGGTGGTATTCTTATCGCATTATCATTCATTTGGGGTATTAACTCATTTGATCCGAAAGACCCATCTTACAACAAAGTTGCAGAAGTATTATTCTATTTCGGTAAAATTTCATTTAGTATGATGTTACCAATCCTAGCTGGATTCATCGGTCGTTCTATTGCTGATCGTCCTGGATTCATCGTTGGTATGATCGGTGGTATTTTAGCAGATCCAAGTATTTTAGGCCTAAAAAGTGATTTATTAGCATATACTCCTTCAGGATTTTTAGGAGCGTTAGTAGCCGGATTCTTAGCTGGTGGTATTATCCACGTATTAAAAATTTCGTTCAGCTGGATGCCTCGTTCATTAGATGGTATTAAACCAATCTTCCTATTCCCTATCTTAGGGTCACTAATTATGGGATTACTAATGATCTTCCTGATCAACGCGCCTATGGCAAGTGTTATGGAAGGATTAAAACACTTTATCGAAAGTCTTAACGGAAGCGGCAAATTCATCCTTGGATTCGTAGTAGCTGCGATGATGGCTATCGATATGGGTGGTCCAATTAACAAAGCTGCTTACGTAACAGGTACAGCTCTATTAACATCTGCTGGTTCAGCAGGAAGTGATGTAATGGCTGCGGTTATGATTGGTGGTATGGTACCTCCATTAGCAATTGCTGTATCAGCAACAATTAACAAAAACATCTGGCCAAAAGCTCAACGTAGTGGAGCATTAGTAAACTATGTAATGGGATTATCATTCATTACAGAAGGAGCTATTCCATTCGCAGCAAGTAACCCAACACGTGTTATTCCACCGTTATTCATCTCAAGTGGTATCGCTGGAGCGTTAAGTATGATTTTTGGAGCTGTATCAAAAGCTCCTCACGGAGGAATCTTCGCTATCGCAGCAGGTGCTGTAAGTAATTGGCCTATGTATCTATTGACTTTAGTGATCGGAGCAGTATTAGGTGCATTACTATTAATCGCATTTCTAAGTTTTGGGAAAAAGATAGTAAAATAAAATTTTAAATTAAATATAATATAGTAGAAAACACTACTTCGGTGCGAGCTGAGGTGGTGTTTTTTGTAATGTTAGTTTATTGGAATAAGTCCATAAAATTTCTTTTTTAAATAAAGTTATTTTATTTATATAGAAGAAAAATAAAAAACTACATAAAGTAATAATATTATAAAACGTTTTCTTTTAAAATTTAAATTATATTTAAAGTAAAAATATAATAATATTTATATATAAAACAAACACCGTTAAAGAAGTTTTCAGATGATTTTCAATTAATTTTCTATGGAATTAAATTTATTCAAACTTAAAACAAACTTAAAATATACTTGTATATAGTAGGATTGTAGTGTTTGGTAATTTGAAAGATGTTGGTATAACAGCATTTCTTTTGTGTTTCCGAAATGAAAGTATTAGTTATAACAAATGTAAAAAATATAAAAAATATAATTGAAATTTTAGGTTGGTTTAAGTTAAGTTTTGTAGAATATCTTTTGTAATCATTATGATTCATATTTATTTATATTTATTCAAATTTATTAAAAAGAAAAGGAGACGGTAATGTTTAGTAAAAACAATACAAAAATGAATAATAAAAAACAATATGAGAAAGTAAATCACTATGGGATTAAAAAGTTTAATGCAGGAACAGCATCTGTTCTTATCGCATCAGCTTTTATGTTCCTAGGCGGAGCAGCGCAAGCAGCGGATACTAACAAACAAGAAACAACAGTAGCAGTAACTGAAAAAGCATCAGCGATTGCAACTGAAGAAAAAGTAGAGACAGCTAAAGTTGAAACATCGGCAGTAGAGACAAAAACTGCAGAAGTGAAAGAAGTAGCACCAAAAGCTGAAGTTAAAGAAGAAACTACAGTAAAAGTAGCTGCTAAAGAAGAAAAAGCAGAAGAAACAAAAACTGAGAAAGAAACAGCTAAAGAAGTAAACAAAACTACTCTTCAAGCTAAAATCAGTCAATTAGATAACTTATTCGTGTCATTAGCAGGACAAGAGTTATCTGAAGAAAAACAAGCACAAACTGTAAATGCTGCAGTAGAATTAAACAAAGCTAAAGATTTAGTAGCACAAGAATTAGCTACACAAGAGCAAGTAGATGCACAAGTAGCAGCGTTAGAAGCAGCAATTAACAACTTAAACAAAGTTGAAAAAACTGCAGAGAAAACAGCAGACAAAAAAGAAGAAACTAAAAAAGCAGAAGATAAAATAGAAGAAAAATCTGAAACAGTAGTAGCTAAAGAAAACTTAGAAAAAGCAGTTTCAGAGGCAAAAGCAGTAAATCAAGCTGCAACAACTTTCGCAACAAAAGAAGTAAAAGAAGAAGCTCCTAAAGCAGAAATTAAAGCGGCAGTAGAAACATCAGAAAAAGAAATCGCAAAAGCATTAGATATCTTCAACTCAGACTCTTCAACAAAAGAAGATGCTGATAACCAACGTAAAGAATTAGAAAAAGCAATCGAAGCAGTGTACGTAACAATGCAACGTGCTGGACACCGTGGTAAAGTAGAATCAGTATTAGCTGATGCAGATGCTAAAGCTCAGACAATTACAGGTAAAGGTATTGTTCAAAAAGGGAATGCAGTAGTAAATGTTCAAAATGCTTATATCTCTATGAATGATAAGAACACTGCACCAACAGCATGGGGAATCGATGTGATATTCGATACTTCTAAAGTTGAAAAAGGTGATACTACTACAATTTCTCTTAGCAATTTAGCTGACTTTGGAGCATCATTTAAGAACGGTACAGAAATCACTGCAGAAGATGGTACAGTTATAGGTAAGGTAAAAGCAGTAGATTGGAAAACTTCTACAGGTAATAGAGGTACTGATATTCCATATTTTGCTCAACGTCAGAAGAATGGTATGACATATGATGAGCGTGTAGCTGAACAACCAGCTATCGCAAATGAAACAGGAACTGTTACTTATGTAATCGAATGGAATGAACTTGCGAAAAATTATGCGGTAACAACATACTCGGCAGCTAATTTGACTGGTAGTGGATATCTTCCACCAGCTGTTTCTGAAGATACACCATATAAAGCTACAATTAAAGTTGATGGACAAACGGTAGTAGAACACACTTATACACACCTTGCAACTAAACCAGATACAAATAAATATGGAACAATGGCTAGCCTTTTAACAGGTAACGGCATGAAATATAAGGGTGCAGAACGAATAGGGAAAAATGATGCTCTTCTTCTACAAACAGATGATGATATCAGTTATGGAAGAGGTTCAACATTCACAGTAAAACTACCAAGTGACGAATTCACATACTTCAAAAAGTTAAATAGCGGAAGTGATACAGTAAGTAATACAGATGCAACTTATCGTCCGACAAACCGTTGGTCAAATGTTAAAGCCAATGAAAACAATGTTTGGATTCTTAATGATGGACGTGATGGTAATTTCAAATTGAAGGTTACTTTAAAGTCACCTACAGAAATAGTAGCAGAAGTAATTGAAGGAGAAATTGAACCAGGATCTACTGTGGCATTCGATTTAGCTAAAGTAGGTATTGAAAAAGTAGTTACAGATCGTACTTTTGCAGATGATTACTCTAAAATTGTTTATAACGAATTAGGGCATGTTAAAGACGGAAGTACAATCGGTAATGATAAAACTGCAGCTACTTTAACAGTAACAGGAGGGAAATCTGTAAATGGCCAACCTGAAGATGTTACAACAAAAGTAAATAATGGATGGGTTGTAGCAAGTTCAATAGCTGATTCAAGTGCTGCTGAAACAGGAGCTGTTGTATTAAAATTAACAGATTTAGAGACTGGAAAAGTTATTGCTTACGAACCAACAAAATATAACGGTGAAGCTAAAATTCAAAATGATGGAACTTATGATACTAAAAATGTCTTAGGTAAAAAATACGATGTGACTGCTCAAGTTCCAGAATTAGTTAAAAAAATCAACGACACAGACTATATTCTTGTGAACTTACCTCCAAAAGGTCCAGCTGGGACAATCAACATTAGTGACAAACGTGTTCGTGATGTATACACAGCTGATGAAATCAAAAACTTAGGATTAAACCCTAATGCTTATTTAACCAACGTAATTTACTCATACGTTAAGAAAACAAAAGTAGAAGAAGTAAACCGTACAATCAAATACGTATACGCAGATGATGTTAAAGACCTTGCAGGTACAGAAGTATTCCCTGCTGAAAAACAAACTGTAAGCTATACAGGAACAGTTAAATTAACTGCAGACGGAAAAGCAGAAGTAGATGAGAATAAAAAACCAATCTACATTAACTGGAAAGGTAACGGAGATACAAATCTTCCAGAAGTAACAGTCCCTCAGAAAGAAGGATATATCGCAAGTGTTGAAAAAGTACCAGTACAAGCAACAACAGCAACTGATGAAGATTATGAATATGTTGTTAAATATACAGCTATCCAAAAAGCTAAAACAACATTCGTAGATGAAAAAGGAAATCCAATTCCAGGAGTAGCTGAAATTACTGAACAAGGTGGATCAGAAACTCCATTAACAAAAGAAGCAGAAGTAAAAGCTAAGATTAAAGAACTTGAAAACAAAGGATATGAATTAGTATCTAATACATACCCAGAAGGTGGAAAATTCGATAAAGATAAAGATACAGATCAAGAGTTCAAAGTAACACTTAAAGCTAAAGAAGTTACAGTAACACCAGATCAACCGAAAACACCAGGAACTCCAGTAGATCCAAATAATCCAGATGGACCTAAATACCCAGCAGGATTGGAAGAAAAAGATCTAAACAAAACAGTAACACGTACAATTACATACGTATACGCTGATGGAACTCCAGTGTTAAATGAAGACGGAACACCAAAAACAGTAACGCAAGAAGCTAAATTCACACGTGAAGCAAAAGTTAACTTAGTTACAGGAGATGTTACATACGGAGATTGGACGCCGGCACAAGACTTAGCTGAAGTTAAATCACCAGTGGTAAAAGGATTCTTAGCTGACAAAGCAACAGTACCAACTACAAAAGTAACTGCAGATTCAAAAGATACTACAGAAGTAGTAACATACAAACCAATCGGTTCATGGATTCCAAATATCCCAGGACAACCAACAAACCCAATCAAATATCCAAATGATCCACAAGATCCAACAAAACCAGGACAACCAACAGAAGTGTTACCATACGTACCAGGATTTACTCCAGAGGATAAAGATGGAAATCCACTTAAACCAGTTGATCCAATGGATCCAACAAAAGGATATGTAGTACCAAACATTCCAACAGATCCAAGTCAAGATACAGTAATCAACTACGTAGCAAACAAAGCGAAATTAGTAGTTAAATATGTAGATGAAAAAGGAAAAGACTTAATCCCTGCAGAAACAACAGAAGGAAAAGTAGGAGATGAGTATTCTACAACAGGAAAAGTAATTAACGGATATGTATTAGTACGTGTAGAAGGTGAAACTAAAGGTAAGATTGGAAAAGACGGTTCAACAGTAACATATGTTTACCAACCACTAGGATCATGGATAACAAACATCCCAGGACAACCAACAAATCAAATTAAATATCCAAACGATCCAACAGATCCAACAAAACCAGGAAGTGATAGACCGGTATTACCATACGTACCAGGATATACTCCAGTTGATGGAAATGGAAATCCACTTAAACCAGTTGATCCACAAGACCCAACTAAAGGATATATCGTACCAGATATCCCAACAAACCCAGGTCAAGACACACCAATCAACTACGTGGCAAATCCAAAACCACAACCAAAACCAGCTGTAACACCTGAAAAACCAGGTCAAAATAATGCTCCAGTTCAACCAAAATCAAACGGTCAAGTTAAGAGATTAGCAAACACAGGTACAACTGAAACTAACACTGGATTAGCAGGATTAGGATTAGCAGCAATTGCTGGACTTCTTACAGCGGCAAGACGTCGTAAAGAAAAATAAAATAAAAAAACATATAATAAATAAAATCATAAAGACAAAGTAGTAAATAAAAAATAAATGGCTTGAAAGCACCCTTGATAATTTTCGAGGGTGCTTTCGTTTTTATTTATAAAGTTTAAAAAGGAGGTTAATTCTGAATTAGATATTTTTTGCTTTACATAATCTGAGAAATTAGAATAATCAATATGAGGATGTGTTCTTTGTTTATGTAATCTCAAATAGTAAAATAATCTTAACGAAGAGAGGGAATATATCTCTGTTTACGTAATCTCAGTGATTAAAATAACTAATATAAAGATAAACCTCTTATTTACATAATCCTAACAGTAAAATAACATCATTAGAATAACCTCATTAGCAACACTTATCTCCTTTTCCGAACTTTCAGCTAATGATAATATTAACTTTTCACCAGAGTACTCCTCGTCGACTTAATTTGACTAGAAATTTCCCACGTGATAAAATATTTATAATTATTAAAGGAAACGGCTTTTTAGTGTGATTTTTAACGCTGAATAGAGCGGTTAATAGAGAGGTATAGTGTATGAATATTATTTTTTGTACTTCACCATTTCAAGTCTTAGTTGCGAGAGAGGTTGCTAAGGCTACAGGTGAGAAGTTTTTTGGTGTATATTTGAAAATGTCCAATGATAATAGGCAGAAAATATATGCTGAGAAAATGAAAGATTTTTGTGAAGATACTCTATTTATTGGAAATAAGGAGTGGCCTAGCGAACTTAGAGAAAAATTAGAAAATAGTAAAATTGATAAGTTTTATCTAGCGAGTTTAGATAATCCAATCGCACATAGTATTTTTAATCCTACCTTCATGAAATTATTCACGTTCGATGATGGTAGTACCTCGATTATTGCACCGAATATGTATACTCGATATACAGACAGGGTAGTAGGACCAAAAGAAATAACTCTGGAGAATGTTATAAACTTATCTAAAGGTCATTACACAATATTTGACACTAACACCGTATTTCCAACTGAAAAATTAATAAAAATACCTTTCGATATTGAACCAAAAGATTTCATTAGAGTGACTAATGGAAAAACAGTTAAGGTCTTCTTAGGACAAGCGCTTGGCAATTATATAGACGAAAAAGATATAACAATTACAGAAAAACTTACACAGAAGGCTTCGAAAAGATTGGGGAATGTACTATACTATGCTCATCCACGTGTTTCAGTTAATATAGAAAATGTAGAAACAGTTCAAGCTAATAAATGTTTTGAAGAAGAAATTTACAACTTATTAGCTAACTATGAGAACGTAGAAGTCTATGGCTTTTATTCTACCTCGCTACTTCTTGTGAAAGATATTCCAGGTGTGAGTGTTCATTGTTTCAGAACGTTCCTAACAACTAACGAGGTGGAAATACTAGGTAATTATGGTATTGAATCGACAGATTTACCTTTATCAGATACAGAGGTAGATATCGTTATGCCTGTTTATAACCGTGAAAAAACTGTCGGTAATGCAATTGAATCGGTCTTGAACCAAACGCATAAAAACTTCCGATTGATTATTGTCGATGATGGATCTCGTGATGGAACGGAAGAAATATGTAGAAAATATCTAAATGATGAGAGAGTAGTCTATCATAAAGTTCTTCATGGGGGTATATCGAGAGCTCTTAATGCGGGGATTTCGTTAGCAACTGCGAAGTATATCGCAAGGCAGGATTCTGATGATGAATGGATGCCGTGGCATTTAGATTTTCTTCTTAATGAATTAGAGTTAAATGACAAGTTAGATATCATTGGTTCAAAAGTTGATACTGATAAAACTAAGTTGCAAGGTGGGATTAAAAGAAATAATTTCAATAATCTATCAGGTGAGGAACTATGGTTGAAATTAGCTTATAAAAATATGTTTAATCACTCTACTGTAATTTATAGGAAATCTGCAGTTATAGAAGCTGGTAGTTATGATCCTGATTGTGATGGTTTTGAAGATTGGCATCTATGGGCGCGTATGGTAACTAAAGATAATGCACTCGTGATGAATACACTGACCGCATATTATGGTCTTCCTGAAGAAGATGATAAAGGTATGATGTTTAGAACTAGACTTGCGAAGAGTCGTGGTTTAAGATTAGAAGATGTATTGGAGTAGAAAATGGTTAGAGTATTTACGATAAAAGAGGGGGTTCCTCGTAGTATTTATGGATTCGAAAGCAGTCAACTTGCACGTCAAAATATTTTCGAAGAAATAGGCGTTGAACAAAAACTAGTTTTGACGAATCTAGATAATTTTGTTCCAAATTTTGTAGAAACTCTTGAAAGTCTGGGATTTAAAAACTTTTATCATGTAATTTTTGAAAAATCTGATATTGCTAGAGATAAACCTAGTGTAGATAAAAGCTTTCTGGGAAATTTAGTGGATGTTTTAGAGGTCGAATATACTAAGGAAGGTTATGTAGGGTTAGTTCACTATAAAGATGGAACTATAGAGTGTTATACTTCGCAACTATTATATAAATATATCCCTAAAGAAGATAAATTTATACTTTTTAATAAAAATGGGGTAGTATTAGAAGGTGATGTTTCTGAGAATTATCATAAGTATCATAAAAAAGAAACTGATGAAACACTGACGCAGTGGCAATTGGTAAGTGAATACCTTGCGGAAAATTCAACTGTTAATGACAGATTTATTATAGATATGGTTAATGAGTATCCTCTGCAACTAAGGAAGTTTTTCCAAAATACAGGTAGGGAGCTTTTTGCCTATACGCATTATAATATTCTTGCTCCATTTATGAAATTTGTCTTGCAAAGTTGGTGCAGCAATGTTGTCGCAAGTCCTGTCTTGGAAGAACGATTAGGAAGTGATAAGGTAAGATTCCTACCACCTGTCTATGTAGAGGATGTTAAAGAAGAAGTATATACAACTGTAAAAGATTGGTGTGTAGTTGGAAATATGACTGTTATAAAAAAATGCGAGGTTGCGATAGAAGTATTTAGACGCACGCCAGATAGTCATCTTACGATCTATGGTAATTTACCTAAAGGATATACCAAGGATAACCTACCTGATAATGTTAAGTTTGCAGGTTTTGTAAAACAAGTACCTTATGAAGACCATGAAGGGTATCTATCTTGTTCCTTAAGTGAATGCTTCGCTAATTCTGCTGTGGAAGCATCTTCGAAAGGTCTAGTCTGTCTGCTTTCTAATGTCGATTTAGGTCATAGGTATTACGCAAGTATCTGCGAAAACACGAAAACTTTCAATTCTTTTGATGAATTATTAGAACTTCTTGCGAAATATCAACAAGCTGGTGAATATAAATCGTCAACCTTTGCTAGAGAATATGTAAAATATAAAGCGGTAGAGTACTATAAGAAAGTATTGAAACTATAGTAAAAAGATACTTGTTGTATCAAAAAGGTAAATGAATATATGTTAACTTAATATCTTCTTGGTGAAAATCCAGGAAGATATTTTTATATTTTTAAGAATTTATACACAAAATACATAAATATAGATTAACATAAACTAACTACTCTTTATGTGTTATTTTATAAATTTCTTTTTTAGAAAAGTTTATAATAGTATAGTTGATAACGTTTTTTAAAAAATAAAGAATGTGTTAAATATATTGATAAATGAGTAACGAAATAATTGACTAATTTTTCTGAAAATGGTAAAATTTATTAGATAAGCTATGAATGTATAAGCAAGTTTACATAGAGTTATTTTGAAAAAATAACTAGGAGATTTAATATAAATTATAAGTAAATCAAAAGCTTTTGAAAAATAAGTAATTTTTGTTAATGATTTATAGACTATTAAGTAAAAAAATAATGTTAGGGAAGAATGGAGAGGGAAGGTTATGTTGAAAAATAATAAAAAAGAAAAATTTTCTTTAAGAAAATATAAAGACGGACGTACCGATTCGAAACTAATAGGTGCAACATTATTAGTAGGTATAGGGTTATTAGCTAGTGGAGGAACAGCGTCTGCGGCTGTAACGTCTAACGGGACAAATGAACCTACAATAGTGAGCGATACATCTAAAGTTGAATCTGCGAAGGCGACGACTTTTACAGACGATAAAGATGCATCTAAAACTTTCAAAGTCGATGCAGTTTTAGATGGCGGAGTAACTGAACCAACAAAAGCTAATATCAATACTGGTGATGCTGATGGTAATGCCACAGTGAACTTCAAATCAGAAGCAACTGTAAATTATAAACTTGATTCTGATAAATCATTACTAAAAACAGAAACAGTAGAAGCGGGAACAGGTACAGTAACAACGCCTTACGATAAAAAAGGTCTTGCAGCTGATACAGATGGAAAAGACTACCGTGAGTCAACGGTGGCTAAAACAGGAGATGCTGTTAGTGAAACTACTGGAAAAAAAGATACAGTAGAAGCGAATAATAAAGTTTATGAATACGTACGTTCGGAAGTTGAAGGTACTGATAAACCTAAGTATGATAAAACAAATTTCAACAATATAGAAGCGGCAGTGTCTCCAGAGGGAATGCATAATAAACTAGGGGAAATTGACTACACAAAAACAACTGGTAAAGTCTACCTAGTCGAAGAAACAGCTGACGGACAATACGGTAAATTTGTAGAGGCTAACGGTGTAACTAGTGATGAAGATGCAGTGGCAAAATGGAAAGCTGGCGAAGCCACTGCTAAAGAATTTACCAAAGAAAATGTAACACTTCAAGAAGGAGACACAGTGCTTGTTCTTGATAAAGACACGTATGCAGTTACAAATACCGTAGAAGCAAAAAGTAAAAAAACAGGAACACCTGTCACTTATGTTGCAGTAAAAGAAAATATTTATGACGGAACTTCTACTGATATTTATGGTATGACGTATGCGATTCTTAGAGAGAATTATACAGCTCTTAAAGATATTGGGGATGATGGTGTTTTTGGCACTGCTGATGATAATGAAAGAAACGCAACTTCGAATGGTACGCAAACAAGAAAATTAATGGATGTTTTTGATTTGTCAGCAAGAGAGGATAAAAATTCTAAATATCTTCAAAAAACACCAGACTTAGATACGTCAAATGCTTCAGTGAAAGATATACTAAAAGATGTTTTTGCAACTGGATATCGACTTGTTGATTTCTTTTCTAGTAATGCGTCAAAACCTACGGATATCGAAGCGATTAATACAGTTAAAACTAATTTAGATAACAAAGTAGATGAACTTGTTAATTATATGAAAGAGAATAATATTCGAGTTGGTTTATCTAAAGGTAAAGTAGGATTTTATGTAAATGATGCTTCAGCTGACAATGACGCATCTAAACTAAATCAATTTGAAAATAAAGTTAGAGATGTAAGTACAGTCTTAGACGCTTTACCTATCATTGATAAGGTAAAAACTTCTGGTGTTGCTTCAAGAGAAGAAGCTGGAAAATACGGAGCGCATGACTCTGATCTGTTTCCTGTTACTAAAGAAGTTATTGAAACTTATGAATTTACAACTGTAGGTGGTTTAGTAGTAACAACAAATACTAAGTATGATAGAAATGATGGACATGATATTATTTGGAATAAATACCCTGTAAATACTGAATCAAACATTAATATTTCGAATATTATGACTAATGGAACATGGGGTGTTACAGTAACAGATGATAAAAATCAAGCTACGTTGACTAAATCTGAACGTACAGTAAACGAATGGGAACCTTCTGATGAAACAACAACGGATACTGTTACAGTTACTAAAAAAGAAATCATCACACCAATCCGTGCTTACAAAGTAATGGGTGAAGAAAAACCAGTCGTAACTCATTACTACAACTTAAAAATCACAAAAGAAGAAGCGGGAGAAGCAACAGCTACTAAACAAGGTAGTGTCGTTATTAAGTACGTAACAACTGATGGAAAACAATTAAAATCAGAAACTGATAAAGATAATGTAACGCTTGAAACAAAAACTATCGTAAGTTTATATTCAGGTGAAACAAAAGTTGATGAACGTACTGATATTAAAACAGTGGAGCAAAACTACGACACAACTCCAAAACAATATCCAACATTAGTAGATGCTGATACTGGATTCACATACGAGTATGTAGGTTTAAAACAAGGTTCTCCAGCAGCTAGTGGTAAAGTAGTAGAAGGAACAACAGAAGTTGTTTACGAATACCGTCTAGTAAGTGAAGAAGAGAAAACACCGTCTAGTTCGGTTGTGACTAAGACAGGTTCTGTTGACGTGAAACACGTTGTAATCAATGAAGATGGAACTTTAAAAACATTAAAAGAAACAGAAGTAGTAAAAGATAAAGTACCAGTTGAATACGAAGATACTTATGTAACTTACTCAAAAGATGTAAAAGTATCTGAACGTAAAGAAAAACGTGCAGTTACTGAAAAATACGACACTACTAATAAACAATACCCAACGCTAAAAGATGAAACTACAGGTTTAGTTTATAAATATGTAGCTCCAACATCTGACTCAGCTCCAGCAACAGGGGACGTAACTGAAGGTGAAAAACACGTTATTTATAGTTATACTTTAGATAAACAAGAAGAAACAACACCATCTAAAACAGTTGAAGCTAAAGGTTCAGTAGTTGTTAAGTACGTTGATGCTGACGGTAATGAAATCAAAGATGCAGAAAATGTAGTAACAGATGCAGTTGTGAAAACAACGAAAACATACGCTACTAAATCAGGTGATGTTGTACTATCAACACGTGATGAAGTAACAGAAAATGATGTAAACTACAATGCTGCTGAGAAAAAAGTAGATACAATCACTAAAGATGGTAAGAAATATGTCTTCCGTGGAGTGTATGAAGTTTCTGATAAATTCAACAACGTACTAGAAGAAACAGGTAAGGTGAAAGAGGGAACTACAACAGTTGTATACCAATACGATTACGTTATTCCGGTAGATCCATCAAAACCTAACGAAGGAGAAAATACTCCTCCAAAACCAGAGGATAAGATCCCTAATGACCCACTAAATCGTTCATACAAGGATTTAGGTGTATTAAAAGAAGTTAAACGTAATATCACTTATGTTTACGAAAATGGACCGAAAGCAGGACAGGAAGCAAGTGCACCTGTTAACCAAAATGCAAAATTTACTAGAACTGCCGAAATAAACAGCAGAACAGGTGAAGTGGTCTACACAAGTGACTGGACTAAAGAACAAAAACTTGCAGAAGTAGTATCGCCAAAAATCGATAAATATGCAGTTGATAAAGAAAAAGTAGCAGAATTACCTGTAACACACGAATCTGAAGATAGCAGCGAAATTGTTAAATATCGTGAAAATCCTGATGTTATCGAACATGATGCAGCAAAAGATAAAAAAGGATCTGTAGTTGTTAAGTATGTAGATACTCAAGGAAATGAAATCGACACTCCAATTACTGTTAAAGATAATGTAGTTGTAGAAAAAGCAATGACAAAAGTCTACGCAGATCGTGAAGAAACTACTTATACATTTACAAACGAAGAATACAGTACTGTAGCAAACCGTAAAGAAGTTGTTGAAGTTAATGGTAAGAGATATAAATACAGTGGCGTATATGAAGTCTCTGATAAATTCAATAACACAACAGAGGAAACAGGTAAGGTGAAAGAAGGAACTACAACAGTAGTGTATCAATATGACTACCTAATTCCAGTAGATCCATCAAAACCTAATGAAGGAGAACAAAATCCACCTAAACCAGAGGATAAAATTCCTAACGATCCAAAAGGTCGTACGTATAAAGATTTAGGTTTACTAACAGAAGTAAAACGTAACATCACTTATGTTTATGAAAATGGACCAAAAGCAGGACAAGAAGCAAGTGCACCAGTAGAACAAAAAGCACGCTTTACAAGAACTGCAGAAATCAATAGTAGAACTGGTGAAGTAACGTACACAACAAGCTGGACTCCAGAACAAAAACTAACTGAAGTTGTATCACCAACGATTAAAGATTACACTGTAGATAAAGTGAAAGTAGACGAGTTAACTGTAAATCATGAGTCAAAAGATTCAGAGGTTGTTGTTAAATACTCGCAAAACAAACCAAACAGTGTACGTGATTATGCAAAAGACAAAAAAGGAACAGTTGTCGTTAAATTCGTTGATATTAATGAAAACTTCCTTGCGGATGATGTAGTAGCTAAGAACAATGTAATTGTTGCTGAAGCAACAACTACAACTACTGGAGATAAAGAAGAAACTACATACAAAGCTACAGGAGAAGAGTATGCTGTGACAGCTCCTGAAACAATCGAGGTAGATGGAGTAACATTTAAACTTAAACGTGTTCTTCCAGCAGGAGATAAATTCAAAAACACTGTAGATGAAAAAGGATTGGTTAAAGAAGGGGTTACTACTATTGTTTACCAATATGTAATGCAACTGAATACTCCAACAGTTGAAAAACCAGATTATAATGGAGGAGCAACTCCGTTAGATCCACCTACGGTAGATATTCCTGAATACGAAGGAGGAGTAGTTCCATTAGATCCTCCAATCGTGGATAAACCTGAGTTTGAAAGAGGAGTAGTTCCGTTAGATCCGCCGATTGTGGAAAAACCAGAACTTAAGATTCCAGAAGATCCAACTTCAGCACCTAAACCAGGGACTATGCCTGAACCAAAACCAACACCGGAAATTCCAGGTAAATCTGTAGCAAGTGCACAAGTGAAACGTTTAGCGAACACAGGTAGTGAAACATCTAATGCTATGGTATTAGGATTCGGTGCACTAATCGCAGGAATAGCTTTAGCTGTAAGAAAACGTCAAAACGAAAAATAATAAGTTAAAAAGACAGTTAATTTCATTATGTAAACTACAAGACACCTTTGGATAAAAATTCAAGGGTGTTTTTATGTTCTATGTGGTGTGAATCAATGTTGCCGAATATTTGATAAAAATTATTTAATGTGTTAAAATTGAAAACGTATTACATAAGTGGCTAAGAAGTATCTAAATTTTAAATTTAGTGATTTCTTGTAATAAGGAAGATGTAATAAAGAAACGTAATAAAATAACAGAGGGGAAGATTATGTTTAAAAATTTTCAAAAAGAGAAATTTTCATTAAGAAAATATAAAGATGGAAGAACAGATTCAAAATTAATAGGAGCGATAACGATTCTAGGTATTGCGATGTTAGCTGGAGGAGGAACGGCATCTGCCAATGTAAGTTCAGATGGGAAAAATGAAACGACACTTGTAAGTGAATTTGAAAAAGTTTCATCAACTGCCAAGACGACTTTTACAGATGATCAAAATCCTGCGAAAAAAGTGACTGTTGATGCGGTGGCTGATATACGATATAATCGACCGACTAAAGCAAATCAAAATACAGGGGATACTGATGGTACAGATTCTGTAAAATTCAAATCTAATGCAATGGTTAATTACCTACTAGAAGATGATAAGTCAAAACTTCAAGATTCGAAAAAGGTAGCCGGAGAAGAAGGAATTGTAGCGACACCTTATGATAAAAAAGGTATTGCGTACGATACAGATGGGAAAGATTATCGTGAATCAACTGTAGAAAAAACAGGAACTGCTATCGATGAAGATACAGGAAAAGAAGCGGTAATTCAAGCTAACAATAAAGAATACAAATGGATTCGCTCAGAAGTGGTAGATGCTAATAAAGCGACTTATGAAAAAACTAAATTTAATGATATAGAAGCTCCAGTGTCTCCAGAAGGAATGCACAATAACCTAGGAGAAATAAACTACGGAAAAATTACAGGAAAAGTGTATTTAGTTGAAGAAACTTCAGATGGACATTATGGAAAATTCGTAGAAGCCAGTGGAGTATCTAGTGATGAAGATGCAGTTGCGAAATGGAAAAATGGGCAAGCAACAGCTAAAGATTTTACTAAAGAAAATGTGACTCTGAAAGAAGGAGATACGGTTCTTGTGATGGATCGCGATACATATGCTCATGGAAGTGGAACAAGAACTGTTAATACGATAGAGTATAGAAGAAAAAAAATCCCTGCGAAGCCTAAATATGATTATACTGAAGATTTTAAAAGAACAGAAGGGATTCCTGGAGCACCAACGTACGCTTTTTGGAATCAGGAGATTACAGGAGAATTTCCAACGATTGGTGATGATGATAGATTTGGGACAGCGGATGATGAAAAAGTGAATTTTAATAATGAAACTGTCTTATACTATAATAATATTACTAAAAATTTTCCTCCTGGAATAACAGGATCAAATAAATATAATTTCAAAAATGAATCTTTACAAGAAATTTTAGAAGAGATGCATGCTCAAATATATGGGATATTAGAATATTTTGATCGTAATGTGCAAAATGAAACTGATAGAAAAGTGCTTCAAGCAAGAAGGGAAGAGTTGGGACAAAATATTGCAGATACTATTAAAATGATTAAACAAAATCAAATTAAAGTATCATTAGAATCTGAAAAAGGATTAATGTTCTCTCAAGGAAATCAAGAAATTTTGAAAAAATTGAGAAATCAGATTGAGGGAGCTCAAAGTGTATTAAGTGATTTAGAAATCACATTGGGAACGTCGAAAGAAACTTTAAAAGAGTATAACCAATTAAAAGATGTAGAGTTAACGACAAAAGAAGTTCTAAAATACTCTGGGAAATATGGTTTTGCATCAGGTGTGATTAAGTCTTACCATAAAGATAAAGAAGAAGAACGTTACAGCGATTGGGAAAAAGTTAATCCTGAGGTTGAAACAAGAGAAGATTCTGTATATGCGAATAAAGGTGCTGTGACAATCTCTGATGATTTAAGTAATATTAATGTTGTTAATGAAAATTCAACTACAAATGAGACGGAGTTCACTAAGAAAAATGTAAAAACTAAAGAGGAAACGAATTACAAAGTTAAAGAAATAATTACTCCGATTCGTGCTTATAAAGTGATGGGAGAAGGAGAAACGGTTGTAAATCATTATTATAGATTATCTACAAAACTATCTGATTCACCGGTGAAAATTGAAAATACAAAAGTAGGATCTGTTAATGTGAACTATGAGTCTGAATCAGGAGAAGCGTTGAAATCATCTGAAGTGGTTGCAGGAAATGTAGCTTATGAAAAAGTAAAAACGTATGATGTTCTTTCAGGTTCTACAAAGGTAGGGGAAGAGAAAATTACAGAAAAATTGGAACCTACTTATGATGCGACTACAAAAAGATATAAAACAATTTTAGGTGATAAAACAGGATTTACTTATGAATATTTAGGGTTAAAAGAAGGTTCTGCACCTGAAGAAGGAATAATTAATAAAGAAAAAACACAGGTTACCTATGTTTATCGCTTAGTAACTAAAGAAGATCCGAAACCTGTAGAAAAAGAAGTGGTAGGTTCTGTGGTTGTTAAGTATGTAGATGCCGAAGGAAATGAAATTAAACCGGCGGAAACTCTAGTGAAAGATGCAGTTTTAAAAACAACTTACACATACACTACAAAATCAGGTGATAAGGTTGTATCAGCTCGAGAAGTGGTTAAAGAGTGGTCTATACAAGATTACAATGCTAAAGAAAAATTAGTAGAAAAAATAACGACTATAGATGGAAAAACTTATAAATACCGTGGAGTATATCCAATTTCTCCTAAATTTAATAATGTAACTGCAGAAACAGGGAAAGTAGTAGAAGGAACTACAACGGTAGTCTATCAATATGAGTACGACATTCCTGTAAAACCAACTTGGAAAGTGCCATCAGATGCTCCGAAAAATGAAGTACCAGAATACGAAGGAGGAGTATCTCCTGTAGAGCCGCCAGTGTTAGAAGTACCAGAGTATGAAGGAGGAGTGTCATCGATAAACCCACCTGTATTAGAGGTTCCTGAATTTAATGAAGGGGTATCATCGGAAAAACCTCCGGTATTAGAAATACCAGAATATGAAGGAGGAGTTTCATCTGATAGACCTACAATATTAGAGGTACCTGAGTATAGGGGTTCATTTGTTGAACCTATACCGAATCCGAAAGAACAACTTCAAAATTTACCGACGGTAGAAGATCTTGAGGAGCGTATCGTTACACTAAGTACTGAAAATAGAAAGAAATCAGAACGCTTGCCTAATACAGGTAGTAGTTCATCTGATACAACGACTCTAGGAGTAGCAATAATATTTGTGGGAATGGCTTTAGTGAGAAGAAAACATCAGAAAGAAAAATAAAGAATGACCTATAAGTCTATATATAGATTTAGTTCATATAAATGGATGTTATCTCGTATTGTACGGGAAACATCCATTTTTTTAATTTGTTTTCTATAATGAAAAGTTATAAAAATATTGATAAAGTAATGAAAAGTAAAGTAGTTTCTTTAGTAAATAAATATTTTTTAGAAAATAATGTATGGGATTTGCCTATTATTTTCATGAAAAGTGAAGGGAATGTTGGTTAATAAGTAGTTTCATTGTGGAAAAGTGATGGGAGATAGATGTTTATTGTCTATGCATGTATAAGTAATATAACTATTATTATATTTTTAGTGAAAGTTAAAAAATATTATTTAATTTATGTTACAAAAGGCTAAAATAATTGATGTATAGGCTTTTTTGATATATAATAAGAACATGGAATGACATTATCTAAACTTACTATTTTATAGTTTTGGTAACTTATGAAAGTTTCTATATTAATTTCATAAGTATAGAAAAATATTTTATCATGTTCAAGGTCATTATTAAAGTGTGAAACTAATAATTTTGTGAAAAAATATAGGGGAATTTATAGCGAATTTATTATTATTTCTATAGAGTGGTGCGATACAGTCATTATGATTTTATTTATTTAAAAAAGGAGAAGGTTATGTTTAGTAAGAATAATATAAAAATGAACGACAAGAAGCAGGCTGAAAAGATTAACCAGTACGGAATTAAAAAATTCAATGCTGGTACTGCATCTGTATTGATTGCTTCTGGTTTTTTATTCCTTGGTGGAGCAGCTCAAGCCGCTGATACTACTAAGCAAGAAACATCAGCAGCAACTACTGCTAACGACAAAACTACTGAAAAAGTAGAGACGCCGAAAGCAGAAGTAGCTGAGAAATCAGTTGAAAGTACAGTTGTTAAAACTAGTGCTGTTAAGACAAAACTACAAGAGAAAATTAATCAATTAAACGATTTATTCGTAATTCTTGCAGGGCGTGAACTGTCAGAAACTCAACAAAAATTAACTGTTGATGCTGCGACAGAATTAAACAAGGCGAAAGATCTTGTTGTTAATGAAAATGCAACTCAAGCGCAAGTGGATGCTCAAACAGTAGTATTAGAAAACTCAATCAGTTTCCTTAACAAATCTTTAGAAGCTAAAAAAGTCAAAGATGCTAAAGAAGAAACTAAAGCTAAAGATAAAGAGAAAAAAGAAGCTAAATCAGAAGAAAAATCTGATAAAAAAGAAACTAAATCAGCAAAAAAAGAATTAGAAAAAACTATTTCTGAAGCGAAAGTCATTAACCAAACTGCGACTGCATTTGCTGAAAAATTAGTAAAAGAAGAATCTAAAAAAGCTGAAATCAAAGCAGCGGTAACAACAGCTGAAAAACAAATAGCTAAAGCTCTAGACATATTCAACTCTGATTCATCTACTAAAGAGGACTCAGATAGAGAACGTAAAGAATTAGAAAGAGCTATCGAAGCTGTATACGCAACAATGCAACGCGCAGGTCACCGTGGTAAGCTAGAAGGATTATTAGCTGATGCTGCTTCAACTACAGTGAGAATTAATAACCCGATAAATAAAGTTGTTGTTAACAATGTTGGTGATATTACTGAGGAAGAAGCGCGTGCGATTGAAAAAGAAATTCGTACAGCTAACCCAACTTTAACTGCTGATGATAAAATCGAAGTTAAACGAAAAGGTAACACAGGAGCAGACGTAGCGACAGTAACACTAGCAAATGGAAGAGTAGACCAAAATGGTAATAGAACACATGGTTTTGCAATAGCTGATGTAGCTTATGGTTCAGCTGGTGAGAAAAACTATAGTCAACTTCGTGAAGCGATCAACTGGTTTGACTTCGCTACTGCATCTATTACGTATAATGATGGAACGAAAGTAGGACCTGTTGAATATGTTAATAATCCGGCTATGGTTGATTTCACTAGTTCAAAAGGGCGTCAAGAACGTGGACGTTTTACAATGGTACGTACAGTTCTTGAATCTACAACTCATCCTGAGTTAGTAGGTAAGAAAACGAACGATCCGGCATTTTTAGCGTCTGGATTAGCTAAATATACACTATGGAAAACATATGATGATGTAAAAAAAGAAGTACAAAATAACCAATCTAGTGGACGATTTAATAATGAAATATTTGAGGTTCTTCAAGAAGGGATGCGTTTCGATGTACCAACTAAAGTAAAAGGTTATACATTAAGCGCTACAGTAAGTTCTCTTTCTCGTAAAAAAGTTACAACAGAAACTTATACTCTAAATAAAGCCAATGGTGAGCCTGAAAATATCAACAGAAGTCCTGTTGATGGTGTTGTTCAACGTGAAGATGTCATTGTAACAAGACAAGATCCAAAATGGAGTCATTTACGATTAGCAGGATTCGAAACTAAATATGAAGATTCAAATGGAGTAACTCGTGAACGATTAACAGCCTTTTCTTCAGCTTATGATGGTGGTAATGTTGGGGTTAAGTTCCAATTATCAGCAACATATAATGGACGCCCAGTAGCCGTAAATGCTATTGCAGTTGATTCAGAAGATTTAAGTGTTGCGGAGTTCACACAATTCGAGTCTGACGGAACACCTTGGGAAGAGTTCATGCGTTTGAACAAAAATAAAACAAATTCAAAAGGTTTATTCCCTAATAGAAATGTTAACGCTAACTTTTCGAGCACTTTTGATAGAAAAACAAATGCAACGTTATCAACGGGTTACAATCTTTCTGAATGGGCGAATAAAACAGAAACGGGTTATGGTAGTCAATTATTTGGACCATTTGACTCGGGTATTAATAATGGATACGATCTTCCAATAGGTTTATCTCAAAATGTTGAAAACTTAGGAGTTTACATTAATGCCAATGGTAGCCAATCAGCAACTGTAGGTTTTGTTATTTATGATGGTGGGGATGCACCAGCCTCTTATGGTTCTGCACAACACATTATCGGTAACTTTAATAAAGAAAAAAATGGAACGCAAATAACTGCGACACAACCATATTTAGGAGATGTTCCTGCGGATACAGACTTCCGTACAACAATTGCTGAGCCGAATGGAGCATGGGTACTTGATGACTTAGTTAACTCAGAAGATTATAAAGAAATCAGTCTTGTTAGTGGCACAACTCAAGTTACAAATTCTAAAGGACAAACAGGAACGTATTTATTAGATGGTAAAAATCCAGTAATTCGTATGGCTGATGGAACTCAAGTAGCGATTAAAAATGGTGAAATTCTATCAACAGCTAATACATTACAAGGTGGAGATGGTTTACCAATTAAAGGGTTATATAACCAAGCAACACGTGGACTTGGTGTAGGTAACCTACCTGATGAAGGTGAAGGACAACTTCTTGACCCAGCAGTAGCAACTAAATACACACTACGCCATGCAAGTGAAAATGAATATATCTTAAAAGGTGTCAAAGTTAATCGTGGTGTGAATAATGATGTAGCTTATGTTCGTGGATGGGTTGACTTTAATGGTAACGGTAAATTTGATCTTTATGAATCATCTGAATTAGTAACAGCTAACGCTGATGGAACATATGATATTACATTCAAAAACACACCGCAATTATTAAACACATCAGTAGATAATCTTGGTGTTCGTTTACGTATTTCTGTAGATAAGAATGACTTAAGATTACCTACAGGACTAGCATCTTCAGGGGAAGTAGAAGATTTCGTTGCTAACGTTATTCACCAACCTAGAGGAACTCGTCATGAAACAAAAGATTATCAAGGGAAAAAACAAGAAGTGAATTTCCCAACTAATGCTATGTTTACGGCAAGTGGTAAAACAATTGAATCAAACTATAAACAATGGGCACAAATTGACGATAATACAGCGCCTAAGATGGTATTAAATGATACAGTTGTAAAATCTGAAGAGCCAACAGGTAAAACTGTTGAAGTGAAGGACCACTTAAGTCAAACAATTTACAATGGTACTGAGGTAGTCGTTAAAGATGCGAGAGGAAATACTCTTGGTACGGCTGTTAAAGTATTGAATAAATTAACAGGTAAAACAGAATACTACTTATCTGAATATACTGAGTATGATACAGCAGGAAACAAAGTTGGGGTTTATAAACTAAATGAAGATTCTGCTGAAAACAAAAACACTAAACAAGGTAGTTTGAGTTTTACAAAAATTACTTTTGAACCAGAAAAAGGATTTGTAGGTAGAGCTAAAGGGGTAGCTATCCGTGCGTGGGATAATAATAATAGTCACACTGGATGGGAAGCTACAGAAGATACAATTAGAGAGTCTTTAACAAGTACGACTTTAGCAGAAAAAGATAAGATCTTAGAAAATGTAAATAACGGAAATAACGGTGCTAAATCTATGGATACAAGTTATATTCCGACAGTTATTGATGTTCGTCCAGTAGGAGAAGATACAACTACAGAGGATGTTCAAGGGAAACCACAATCATCTAACCCTACAATTCCAACAAAAGGAACAGTTGAAACTATAACAAATGAATCTGTTGAAACTTCTAAACGAGTTGATATTTTAAATACAAGTAAGAAACCTACTTTCGCAACTAGAAAAGAAATACCAGGGAAATTATATACAGAAGATACAACTGTTGATAAGGAAACAACTGTTACATTAACAGATGGAACAACAGTCACTTATAAACCAGCAGATAAAATTCCAGCAGGAACTAAGTTAGGTAATGTTTCATCACCAGTTGCTGTTAATGGTACAGGGAATGTAACTGTAAGTAATGCAAGATTTACAACAGGGTCAGTACCAGCAGGTTCGGTATTAGAAGGAGCTTTACCGACAGTAACAGAGGACACGACAGTAATTCGTAATGGAGCTAATGTAGTTGTACCAGCAGGAAGTAAACTACAAGTAGGTGATGAACTTGTTACACCACTTAAAATAGTAGGTGGAGCTCAAATTACAACATGGAAAACTACTTTTGCTAAAGGAGATAAAATTCCAGCAGGAACTCAAACAAGATTCGAAGGAACTCTTGTGAATGAAACTTCTGCAGATCAATTAGTTCCAAAAGGTGAAAGTATTACAATTAATGGAACTACTTATACTGCTAATAATGATGTGATTCCAAAAGGAACTCGTACAGCTTCTACTTACGAAGACTTAATGAATGTTACACTTCCAGATGCGGTTCACATTGATCCAGAAACAGGTGCAGTTGAGACAGTACATCGTCGTTACACTAAAGTAACTGACACAGAAATAGTTATTGAAAACGAAGGTACGTACAGATTAAACCAAGATACTGGTGAAATTACATTCACTCCACACCCTAAATTTGTAGGAAAAGGAACTGGAGTAACAAAACAACAACCAGATGTTGACTATAACAATAAAGTAGATGGAGACCCTGTGACTAGTCAGTATGGTACAGACTATGGTAAAGCAACGTATACACCAATCGTTGACCCTCAGTCAAAAGCTTCAATCACTCGTACAATTCACTATGTATATGAGAATGCTGATGATAACCCATCAAGTCAAGATTCTTACAAAGATAACGATCCAATCCTAGCAATTGATAACACTCCAGTTACTCGTACGCAAACGATCGATTATACTCGTGACTACAAGATTTTCTCTGAAGCAGGTACAACTGCTACAGAATTAGTAACTGCAAACCAAGTTACTGATGCAACAGGACATGTTTACAATGTTGGAGATACTATCCCGGCAGGAACTAAGTTCAACCAAGGTTCAATTATCATCGGTAAATGGACAGCTTCAAGTGCGGATAATTCTAAATTTAAAGAAATCATCTCACCTACAGTTAAAGGATATACTGCTGAAGTAGTAACTGCAGATTTCACTCCTCGTGCTGACGGTAAGATGGGACACATCCACAATGGTAAACAACCTGTAGGATTATATACTCCTGTAGCAGATAATACCAAAGACGTTGGAGCGTACGAACCACTAGTATCAGAAGTTCGCGCGGATAATAAAGACGATTTCGATATGTATGTTGTTTACAAAGCTGACAAACAAAAAGCGAATGTAACATACATCGACTTAGATGCAACAGGTGCTGCTCGTATTCTTGAAATACAAACAGCAAATGCAGCTCCTACAACAGGTGCGGATGCGAAAACAACTTATAATGTTGAGAAGCTTCAAGGTAAATCTCATACAGCGATTCCTTATTCAACAGCAGAAACTATTAAGAAATATGAAAATCTTGGTTATGAATTAGTAACAGACGACTACACAAATGATGCTCAAGGTAAAGCTATTGTAGGTGGACGCACATTTGATAATGATAAAGATGTAGATCAACCATTCAATGTATACTTACGTCATAAGAAGATAGAACTTTCAACTTCAGATAACGAAACGAGAACAGTAACACGTTATATTGACTATGTTTATGCAGATAAGACAGTAGCTGATGTAGCAAACGAAAATCTAACTGATGAAATCCCAGCTGATAGAAAAGAAGCGTATGTAAAAGTCAATGACAATGATAAAGCAGACAGAGTAAAAGAAACTCTAACATTCACGCGTACTCGTAAGCTTGACCTTGCAGCAACATCAAGATTATATCCTGAAGAATTTAAAAAATATAATGACGTTGTAAAAGCAAGTGGGGAAAACTCTAAAGCAGCTGAAGATGCAAAAGCTACATTATTTAAGTTTGTAGAAAGTAAAGCGAAAGAAGATAATGCTACAGCAGAAGCAAAAGCAGCGGTTAGTTATGGTAAATGGGAAGCTACTGCAGGAAAAATATCGAAGATTTCTCCAACAACAGGAGCGGAAACAGAAGTATCTCGAGAAGATAGCGATAGAAGATTTAATAATGTAACATCTCCTACTGTTCCAGGATATTTACCTGACAATGCCCTAGTAGAAGCGACAGCGGATATTGATCCAGAATCAAGCCCAGATAAACTTCTAGTTACTGTTAAATACTCTCCAGTAGACCAAAAAGCTGTAGTTAAATTCGTAGAAGTAGATAAAAATGATACGAATAATGTAATTACTCCAGGTCTTGCAGAACCAGTTGTTGTGAAAGGTAAATCAGAAGCGGCTTACCCAGCTACAACAGCAACGTCAGTAACTGATAAGATTGCTGAGCTAGTTAAGAAAGGGTACGAACTTGTTGATAATGGATTTGTATCAACAGATAAATTTGATAAAGATGCAGAAAGTGATCAAGAATATGTTGTGAAATTCAAAGCTAAAGTAGTTGATATTCCATCATTTGATCCAACTAAACCATCAAGTGACGATAATCTAAAACCAACTCCAGGTGTAACGCCAATCGATCCAAATAATCCAGATGGACCAAAATGGACTGAAGCATTAATCAACGCTGTAAAAGTACAAGAAGAAGTAACACGTACAATTAAGTATGTATACGAAGATGGTACTCCAGTAGCAGAATCAGATTTAACAAGTGTAGCTGATAAGAAAGTTAAAACACTTAAATTCACACGTTCTGGTAAGATTAATGTAG
>ERZ773180.305-NODE-305-length-32140-cov-5.415958_pt1 | contig 32140 bp, 30 predicted proteins | sample MGYA00511080_ERZ773180 | MGnify/ENA primary metagenome ERZ773180 (study PRJEB29015, sample SAMEA2738175) | human oral metagenome | biome: human oral; feature: human-associated habitat; material: saliva | place: China | collected 2178 ... | reverse complement strand
AATGATTTTTAATTTCGGTTATTTCCCCATTTTTATGTCGTCTCCGCTTCGATTCATAGAAGAATTGCGGTGCTCGGACAATTACAATAACCGATATTATTTTTGCAAAATCTGTATTTTTCACGTTACATAGCATGGAGGTTTTTATGAAACGTAACAAGCTTATTAAAATATTTGCAATTATGATGATTGCAATCCTTTCACTTGGTACACTTGCGAGCTGCGGCAAGAAGGAAGCAGACTCCAAGAAGCTCAAGATTGTCGTAACCACATTTCCTGAGTACGACTGGGTTAGAGAGATTCTAGGCGACAGAGTCAAGGATGTTGATCTGAAGCTACTTCAGAAGAATGGTACTGATTTGCACAGCTTCCAGCCTTCAGCTCAGGATATAAAGGATATTTCAAATGCTGACATTTTCGTCTATGTTGGCGGTGAATCAGATGAATGGGTTGAGGATGTTCTCAAAAAGAAAAAGAACAAGGACCTCGTTGCAATCAACCTCATGGACGAAATGAAGGACAGTAAGAAGGCTGAAGAAGTCAAGGAAGGTATGCAGCCAGAGAAGGAAGATGAAGATGAAGGTGACGGTCATCATCACGAAAACACCGAGGAAGTAGAGTATGATGAGCATGTATGGCTATCTCTCAAGAATGCGATCAAGCTCTGCCAGCCTATCGAGCAGGCAATTGCTAAGAAGGATGAGAAGCACGCAGATACTTATAAGAAAAACCTCGATGCCTACACTAAAAAGCTAGAGAATCTAGACAGCAAGTATGCTGAGGCTGTTAAAAACGCTAAGGTTAAGACTCTCATCTTCGGAGATCGTTTCCCATTCCGTTACATGGTAGATGACTATGGTTTGAACTACTATGCTGCATTTGTAGGTTGCTCCGCTGAGTCGGAAGCCAGCTTCGAGACTATAAGCTTCCTATCTAAAAAGCTCAACCAGCTAAAGATAAAGCATGTCGTAACTATTGAGAACTCTGACCAGAAGATTGCTAAGTCGATAATCAAGAATGCCGATGGAACTAAGAGAGATATCAAGACTCTCGATTCGTTGCAGTCGATGAAGAAAGGCGATCTCAAGAACAAGACTTATCTCAAGACTATGGAGAGCAATCTCAAGGTTCTACAGGAGATTCTTAACAATTAGGTATTACTGGGAGTATAAATTGAACAAAATGGTAAGAGAGACTAAGGACTCTTCATTTAGTATCATTTGCGAGGGGCTTGCTGTCGGGTATTCAGGCAAGCCCCTCTGTGATGGATTCGATCTGGAGATTAATAACGGGGATTATATTTGTATTGTAGGAGAAAATGGTGCCGGGAAATCGACCTTGATTAAGACCTTGGTAGGTCTGATTCCAGCGATTAACGGCAAGGTCTTGCTGCGCGGTGATATCGTGAGGCGCGATATCGGCTATTTGCCGCAGCAGCGTGAGATGCAGAAGGATTTCCCGGCTTCCGTATGGGAAGTTGTGCTATCTGGATGTCTTGATATGCTTGGATTCAAACCTTTTTATGGTCATAAGGAGCGAAAGCTTGCCGCTGATGCTATCCAAGAGCTTGACCTCGAGGATATTAAGAACGAGAGCTTTCGCGAGCTGTCTGGAGGGCAGCGGCAGCGCGTGCTGCTCGCACGCGCTATCGCCGGCTCGAAGAAAGTGCTGGTTCTGGACGAGCCGATCACCGGGCTTGACCCGGTGGCCGCTGCCCATCTGTACCAGCTGCTGAACAGACTGAATCAGAACGGGACGACGATTATAACAATCTCGCACGACATCAGCAAAGCGCTATCAGCAGCCAACAAGCTCCTGATTATGAACGATAAACCTCACCTTGCTTCAGAAGCGGAGAGAAAGGAGGTTCTAGATGTCTAATTTCTCAGAACAGCTACACATGTACCTTTCTCACTCCTTCGTCGTATATGCGCTAATCGTAGGTGTTTCAATCGCTCTCTGCGCTGCTATGGTCGGAGTAACACTAGTGCTGAAAAGGTTTTCATTTATAGGAGATGGATTATCCCACGTTGCCTTCGGTGCGATGACAGTCGGCACAATTTTGCACGTTTCCAGCAACCTCTATGTGACTATGCCCATTACTATAATTGCCGCTATACTGCTGCTTCGCAGCAGCCAGAACAGCAAAGTTATGGGCGATGCAAAGCTTGCTATTTTATCAGTGGTATCGCTCGCCTTCGGATACCTTATGATGAATGTATTCTCATCATCCGCAAACGTATCTGGCGACGTATGCACTACACTATTCGGCTCCACATCGATATTGACACTGACGTCCGAAGACGTAATTCTCTGCCTTGTCATTTCAGCGATAGTGATAGTTGCCTTTATATTCCTATATAACAGGCTTTTTGCTGTCACTTTTGACGAGGAATACGCTAAGGCGACAGGCACCAAGACGGAAACTTATAATTTAATCATTGCAATCATCATTGCTGTTATAATAGTGCTGGGAATGAACTTGGTAGGCTCACTTTTGATATCAGCTCTCATCATCTTCCCTGCCCTGTCGGCAATGTGCGTATTTGGAAGCTTCAGAGCAGTAACTATCTGCTCGATAATTCTATCGATAGTTGCCGCTCTTACCGGAATGTTTATATCAATCCTCGGCGGAACTCCAGTAGGCGCAACGATTGTAACAGTAGATGCAGTTATGTATCTAATATTTATACTAATCGGCAAAGCAACTGCTAGAGGATAAATTTTACTGAATATAAAGATGATAAAATGACTAACAAAAAAAACACTAAACTAATCGTAATTATAATCACGCTGCTAGCTTTTGTAGCAGTATGTATAGGCATTACGCTTCATATCGTATCGGGCAATAGTTCCAAGGCAGATAAAAGCGTAGACATCGACCTCAGCACCATGAGTGCAACAGCAATCTACTCTGAAGTGTCTAACATGATGACAGATCCTAAGAAATACGTAGGAAAAACTATCAAGGTAAAGGGATACTACACCGTAAGCATCGATCCAAGTACTGGCGAGCGCTATACGTACTGCCTGATTCCAGATGCAACCGAATGTTGCCAGCAAGGGCTACTCTTCAAACTCAAGAAAGGCGAAGCATCGAAGCTCCCTGCTGAAGAAAAAAGATTTGTCATATCTGGCAAATTCACACTCAAGACGCTACCTGAAGATAAGAACGCCACGTACGTAGAGCTCGAGAATGCCAAGATCTATAAAGGTGAAAAATAACAAAAAGACTATAGTAAAATACAAAATATTCTACTATAGTCTTTTTCTATGACTTAATATTTACCCTTAGCAGTACGAATCCCAGGATTAGCACTCTACAGGATTACATGTACCCAAGTAGAGCATCGACAATAGGTATAACTATTACGAACATAATCGTACTCAGCGTCACTACATTGGTTGAAAATTCGACATCTCCATCTCCATGACTTGCAAGAATTGGAAGAACTGCTAGAGCAGGTGCGGACGACTGTATTACAAATGTCTTGAACTCATCAGTAGGCATGTTCTTGGCTGTAAGCAAGAGAACGGCTACCATCACCAGCGGTCCTAAAACAAAGCGGCCAATCAGAGTTATGATCGTATCCCTATCGAAAGAGATCGTTTTAAGCCCTGCTTTTGCAAGGACTATACCGATATAGATAAGTGACAGCGGTGTTACGATATTACCTATATATGTAAGCGTGCTTGTAGCGAAAGCTGGAACAGGAATCTTTAAAACTAGAAATACTAGTGATACTAAAAACCCTATAAGTGGTGCTGGCAAAAGTTTCTTCCAATCAAACTTTTCCGCACCCTTGCTCTTCCCCGATTTACTGTCACTCGTCATCAGGTACACTCCGAGAGTCCATGTCGAAATCGTATTAGTAATGTAGTAGATAAGAAAATATGGCAGAGCCTTATTTCCGAACAGCGCTACATTAAGAGGCAATCCAATGAAAATGGTATTAGCATTTACAAAGGTATTTATCATAGTACCCCTGCGTCCCGGTCTTACGTGAAATACTTTAACTACAATATATGCAAAAATATATCCTAGTCCAAATGCTGCAAATGTATAGAATAATCCTTCAGATAGACTAACAAGTTTATCAAAAGTCAAATACTTCATTACCGATACAAAAATCGATGCTGGAAGCGCAATATTCATAATTAACCGAGAAAGATTTTGTCCGAATTCCTGTCCAAACCACCCATGGTTTTGCAGAAAATACCCCAGTACAATTATTGCAATGATAGGAATAATACTCTGTATAGAGGTAGTTAATATTTCCATATTGCTCCTTTCTAGAGCTCAAACTCCTATGGTCTGTGAAAACCGTAGATATTACGACTTTCACAGGCGATATTCAATGTCTTTATTTTAGTATTTTGGATACCATTTTAGGGCTTGAACAGCTTTTACCATATCCTTTTCCTCCGCACGGGCAAGCCCCTGCTCCTGAGCTGTTTTTGCAACTGCTTCAGCAACCTTAATCGATACATCCGCAACATACTTAAATGGTGGAAGTACTGGTGCTCCTGGCTTGCTCATATCAATGATACCGCTGAGCGAGTGAGCTGCTGCACCAATCATCTCATCTGTTAGAAGGCTTGCCTCAGACGCAAGCATACCAAGCCCTAGTCCTGGATAAATGAGTGCATTGTTAGCCTGTCCGATTACATAGTCCACACACTTATACGAAACGGTATCTGCAGGAATTCCGGTTGCTACAAATGCTTTGCCATCCGACCAAGCAATTATGTCTTCGGCAGTGGCCTCTGCAAGTTTCGTTGGATTTGATAGAGGGAAAATCATTGGGCGTTCAGTATTCTCGCACATAGCCTCAACAACTTCCTTCGTAAAAGTATTTGGTACTGTTGATGTTCCAACAAGTATTGTTGGCTTTACTGTCTTCACAACCTCAAGTAAGTCTGTCAGCTTATCTGCATTAGGAAAATCAGATCGTTTCTTAGCGAAAGGTCTCTGTTCAGGAGTCAAATCATCCATGTCATCAAACAGAAGTCCTTGTTTATCCACCATGAAGAATCTCTTATATGCCTCTTCCTCTGACAATCCCTTAGTTATCATCTCGCGAAGCACACGATGTGCGATTCCTGCACCTGCAGTTCCACCGCCAAAGCACAGGTAAACCTGATCAGTAATCTTCTCGCCTGTAACAGCAAGTGATCCGAAAATTCCGCCAAGCGTTACAATACCAGTTCCCTGTATATCGTCGTTAAATGTAGGGATATTCTTACGATATTTTTCAAGAATATTTGCAGCATTTGAACGCCCAAAATCCTCCCAGTGTAGATATAGCTTAGGGAAGAGTTTTTCTGCTGTATTAACAAACTGATCAATGAAATCATAGTAACGATCCCCGCGAACTCTCTCATGACGATTTCCGAGATAGTTTGGATTATTTCGCAGAGACTCACGGTTAGTTCCTGCATCAATAACTAAAGGCAGCACCGTAGATGGATCAATGCCAGCAGCGCCAGTATATACCATGAGTTTTCCAACGGAAATATCTACACCGTTTGCACCCCAGTCACCGATTCCGAGAATTTCTTCAGCATCCGTTACTACAATCAGTCTTATATCACGACCACCTGCTGCATTTCTAAGTGTATCCTCGATATGCTCAGGGTGATTAATATCTAGATAGCCTGCATACTGCGGATTAACGAATAGGTTACTGTATCCCTCTATAGTGTCTGCAATAGTTGGATCATATACGATTGGATTGAATTCTTCCAAATGATGAGAAAACAGATAGTAGAACAACGTACGATTTGTATTGAAAATCTCCATGAGAAATAGTCTTTTTTCAAGATCATTCGCTTTAGTCTGTAGCTGAGCATACGTCTCAGCTGCTTGTTCTTCAATAGTCTGAACATAAGGCGGTAACAGGCCTATAAGACCTAGTTCTTGACGCTCTTCTAGAGTAAATGCGGTACCCTTATTTAGAAAAGGGTTGTTTAAGATATCATGTGCATTCATAGTCCACCTCCACTTTTATATCTATATTAATTGTGTTTCATCGTATCCCAAAAAACACCATCTGTAAAGGCTTTTGAACGTATAAGCACACTAATATCACACAAAACAACAGAGAGCCGAACCACCGTGTTCTAAGCTCTCCGTTTTCATTTCCTTTATTGTAGCTCTCTCAATACTACTTCATAATATCGGCAGTTACGCCTCTTCACCTTCCGAAGTTTCACCTTCACCAGCATCAGGCAGGCTCACATCCACACCGTTCACAGTAATGCCCTCGCTAATTGGAATCATTAGGTAACTGCGTCCATCTATAACCTCGGTCTTGATTCCAAAGGCATGCTCTGGATCCACACTGATATTCACCTCAGGTGTTTCAATCTTGAATTGTTTGCGGTTGATGAGGTTCTCTGGGTTGAAGAACTCTTCCCCTTCAAAATACTGTTTACACGTATCATGGAACTTCTCGATTGCCTCGTCAGAGGTTCCGCTCTTCATGAGAATTTCCTCGAGCTCATTGATATGAATCTCCGGCGCCTCATCAGACTTAGCTTCCTTAAGGATATCGATTTTATCCCCTATCTGGCTATGAAGTGCCTTCACAACATCTATGTCACATTCGTCCTTGAGCGAATCGGCAAGAGCGCTGTCAAATGCGTTTTTCTGAGTATTTGCAGCCATAGGTAGCTTGTCTAGGTTGAACACCGCCTTGAGAAAATCGCTATGAACGTCAGCCGAACTTCTCGTGTAATAGAGTGCCTGATATATGTTAGTCATCCTATCATCGAAGGTCGGGAACATGAAGCCCATATCTGGTGCACCGAGGATGCTACCAGTCGACGCGCCGCGGAAATTCTTCTCCTCAGCGAGGTATCTGAGCGCACCCTTCGGGTCTTTTACAGGGCACAGACAACATACAAAATACTCGAACTGATCCGTCGACTCTTCTGACCACTCGTCACTACCGCTATCCTTGTACGGCACGTCGTAAGCATCAGCGGCAAGCAAAATAACGTATCCGGTATCACCCATGTCCACGCTGTCGATAATTCTCTGGAACAGAATCTTGCGCATAGTCTCGTTACTGAGGTGTGAGGTTCTGAGCGTCTGAAGCAGCCTATGCTCATCGCTATCCTCGACCTGCGCTGTCGAAAATTCTACATCAAGCAGATTTCGTCCCAGCGCCCCAGACAGCACCTTCTTAAGCGTCTTCATGTACATCTCTCGCTCTTCATTTTCCATGAGCATAGTCGGCGAATCCATATACGTAATAATCTCGCGGGCAGCATTTACATAGCAACCGTAAATGTGCCCAAAATTATTAATCTCTGGACTAAATCTCTTCTTAATTTCTCTAATTTCCTTGCGGTTCATCTTATCTCCCATTCACAATATTTATGTTTATTGTTGCAAAGTATACATTTGCAATAAATGAATATTCTGTAATCGTATACGTTTATATTCTTTTAGACGTCTTTAGATATTTCTTAATTTGCCCCCTACTATAGTTTAATTTATATAGTGGATGAATATGCCTGGTTTTCCACTATTAACACCTTCCCAAGTAAATTTTTCAGGCAATTCTTCACGTGAGCACGTGCATACTTCAATCATATAAAGACCTACATTATCTTTATTGTTATCATCTTTATCACAAAAATCTATCCAAACAGCATAGATCTTACCATCTTTCAATTTAAATGCTTGTTCTCCATAGATACTAATAGATTCTTTCCCATAATCATTTGTCCTACTTGAATCAACAGGTTCACTTTTTACAGAAACTATTGACTCACCTTTAAATGCTTCGAGTATTTCATCTATCTTACCATCTAAATCTTCGATATCCTTTTGTGCACTATTTGAGAAAAGCTTCTTGAGACCTTCTTTATCCTTTTCATTAATGCACTTAACGATTTTTTTATTCATTGCATTCATCTGTACATCTTCATATGCAGTTTCTTCGCTTAGCCGTTGTTCACGACTTTTACAGCCTTCAAGACAGAACGCAGTTGATAAAATCATTAGTAGGCATAGTAATGCACATGTTAATTTTCTCATTACACCTCACCTCGTTCAGCAAGTAAACAACATTTATTTCTTTGGGTAATTTTGAAGAGTGTAAATGAATATTCCGTAATCATCTTTGTATGGACCACCGTTAAAATCTTTAGGCGTTTCTTCTTTAGAGAATACTCTCAATTCTATTTGAAACACACCTTCTTTATCTGGATCATCATCATTTTTACAAAGACTAATATATAGTATAGACTTCCCTTCACTATTTAGTGTGAGATGGTACTTGCCGTAGATATGCAATGGATGTGCATCTGCTGACCCCTCAAATGCTGGACTAAGACCTTTTGCACTTTTAATTTTATTTCCGTTAAAAGCCCCTATAAGCTGGTCAAGTTTCCCATCTAAATCCTCTATGTGTTTTTGTGCGTCCTTTGAGAAAAGCTTCTTCAGCCCCTCTTTGTCCTGTTCGTTTATACACTTGATGACCTGCTTTTTCGTTTTAGTCATCTGTTTAGTTGTATGAGTCTCCAAATCAGCCATTTCATCTGTTCTATTTTTGCAACTGGATAGACAAAAAGTCATCAAGATAATTATCAGTATGCATAATGTAGCAAATATTGATTTTTTCATTAGACTGTCCCTTTATAAATAAGGTGTTTCATTGATTTTGAGCTTCTTCCAGGGTATATACAAATATTCCATAATCGTCTACAGTTGTATTTCTTCGGAAACCTTCCGGTATTTCTTCATCGGAAAAAGTAAGTAGTGATAATTGAAATAAGCCTTTATTTTCTTGGTGATTATCATCTATATCACATATATTTATAAATAGTATATATTCCTCACCATTACTAAGTTTTAAGTCGTAGTCTCCGTAAATGTGTAGAGGTTGCGTCTGTGCAGAACCCTCAAATGCGGGACTGCGCCCCTTTGCACTTTCAATTTTATTTCCGTTAAAAGCGCCTATAAGTTGGTCAAGTTTCCCATCTAAATCCTCTATATGTTTTTGCGCATCCTTCGAGAAAAGTTTCTTGAGACCTTCCTTATCTTGTTCGTTTATGCATTTGATGACCTGCTTTTTCGTTTTAGTCATTTGTTTAGTTGTGTAAGTCTCCAAGTCAGCCATTTCATCTGACCTAGTTTTACAGCCTGCAAGACAGAACACAGCTGATAAAATCATTAGTAGGTATAGCATGGTAAGTGTTGATTTTTTCATTGTATCCTCCAATCAATCAGCTAACTTACTTATTATTGCTGAATTCCATCTTTGTTATAGATGAATATTCCATAGTCATCCTCGCTACCATCCATATGGAAACCTTCGGGCACCTCATCTTTTGAGAAGGTCAATAAATCTAATTGAAATATGCCCTTTTTCTCCTTATTCTCATCATCTATATCGCATATGTCGATAAGTATTATATACTTATCACCACTTTTTAGTTTAAGATGGTATTTACCATAGATATGCAGGGGTTGTGTCTGAATTGAACCCTTAAAGTTGGGCCCAAGACCTTTTGCACTTTCAATTTTATTTCCGTTAAAAGCACCTATAAGCTGGTCAAGTTTCCCATCTAAATCCTCTATGTGTTTTTGTGCATCCTTCGAAAAAAGTTTCTTGAGCCCTTCCTTGTCCTGTTCGTTTATACACTTGATGACTTTATTTTTCATCTTGTTCATCTGTTTTTCTGTATAAATCTCTTGATCTGCCATTTCATCTGTTCTACTTTTGCAGGCTGTTAGGCAAAATGCTGCTGATAAAATTAACAGTAGACACAATATAACACTTATTGATTTTTTCATTTTTTCTCACCTTTAGTAAATCTCGTAAATTTACCCATTATAGCAAAGTTCCATCTTTGCTATAGATGAATATACCATAATCATTGTTAGTGCCTTCCATTCGAAAGTCCTCAGGAACTTCCTCACTTGAAAAAGTAAGAATAACTAGTTGATAAATACCCTCTCTATCTTTATTATCCTCATCTATATCGCAAGTATTAATAAATAGAATATACTTATCACCATTGCTAAGTTTAAGATGATATTTGCCAAAAATATGTAATGGTTGCGCTTGTGCAGATCCCTCAAAGTTTGGATCACGACCTTTTTTACTTTCAATTTTATTTCCATTAAAAGTATTTATAAATTGATCCAACTTCGAATCTAAATCCTCTATATGTTTTTGCGCATCTTTCGAGAAAAGCTTCTTAAGACCTTCTTTGTCTTGTTCGTTTATGCACTTAATGACTTGCTTTTTAGTTTTAGTCATCTGTTTAGTTGTGTAAGTCTCCAAGTCAGCCATTTCATCTGACCTGCTTTTGCAACCTGTTAGATATAAAACTGTTGATACAATCATCAATACACACATTGTAGCGCATATTATTTTCTTCACTTTACACCTCTCTTACCACATGTAGTACAATCTTTTGTTTTGCCTATCTATGCAAAGATCCTCTCTTTGCTCTTCACCATATTCTTTTATAAACGCCTCCCAAAGTTCAGGCTCTTTACTGAAGTCAATCATCCCTTCAACTCTAAGATTTTTATAATTGACATCCTGGTATTCAGGATTGAATCCTGTTATCCACCACTGCGGATCTCCAGGTTCATATTTCATTATCTGCTTTCCAGACTTGTCATAGAGAGATAGCTTCATTATGAGTTTACTATCTTGGTATGTTAGTTTGTGGTAACCATTGCCTCTGTATATTCCTGTTTCAGCACCAGCACCTAGTCCATAGTAATCACCTTTCCACATCCAGAGAACATAATCATTGCCATTACTTGAAAACTCCATTTTTTTAGGCTTCGCAGACGTGAACGACTTAAACACATGGTCATATGTATCATTGTAACCAAAATATCTTTGTATACAGTTTCGCCTAGCGTGATATACGCCATTAGCGTCCCTATCCATATTAAGTGTTACACCTATAGCCTGTTCTCCTATCCTTGATTTGGATAAGGCCGCTGCGTAATCACTTGCATTTGTCGATGAAAATCCTGGAATTGGAGTCTCTGCTAGTTCTCGCGATTTAGAAAATAACCAGTTCTTACCCTCTGGGTTGCCCTGCAAGATTCCAGTCCATCCGAGGAAATCGAATGTACCATCCACTACAGTTTCTACACTTGGGAATGCTCCATTTCTATCAACCATTATCAGCGGCGACGCAAGGCAGTAATTGTATGGATTCATCGCGAGAGGCTTAGTGATACTGCCACTAACGATATCTTCACCTGCAAATCTTCCTGCATCAGGCATATACTCTCTTGCTTGTGCAAAGTACGTTCCACTCACTACATCTTTGCGGTATCCCGTATAAGCGAATGGCTGTATGCTTTCTCTATCCATGCCACTTAGCTCGTTACCAAATTCATCATATGCGTAGCTCTCTATGAGTGCATTATCAGCACCCACAAGGTGCATTGGTGTTCCTTGTATATCCGCTAGATAATAATATTCTTCATCACCTTTCATAGCTAGCGGTATTGAATCTTCCCATATAAAACGCTGATTCATGCCATTTCGCTTTCTCTGAACCAGATTGCTGTGCTCCTTGGAGTGGTCAACTATATACTCAGTTTCTACATTTCCAATAAGCTCCTTTACCCTCTGCCCAGCCGCATCGTACATGTATTCTGACACGAGACCGCTACTATCTATTACTTTATCAAGCCTATTTGCTGCGCCATATACAAATCTCTTAGATGTGTTTCCATCAACACACATGCTGGTAATATTTCCACGTCTGTCGTATGTATATGTTGTTTCTGATTCTGCTTCTCTCTTGGATATAAGTTGGTCTGCTTCATTGTATGAATATATAGTTTCAATGCCATCTGAAGCCTTCCTCATCCTATTGCCGAAAGCATCATACTGATACTCCCTAAGCACCTTCGAGTCTCTTGCTACTTCTATCAGCTTGCCTGTTGCATCGTATTTGTAGTTAAAGGAGCCGCTATGTTCACTAAATCCTTTTCTCTCCTTTTCTATACACGACACATTCCCTCTTATATCGTATTCGTAACGTTGTCTATCTATGACTTTATTATCACTAGAATGTGTTAGTATTTGCAGCCTGCCGATATTATCATACTCATATGATGTACTGCTGCCATTAGGCATAGTACGCCTTGCCAATCTATTCAGATTATCGTAATGATATAAAATAGAACTTTCTTCATCCATGATTTCAGCAAGTCTGTGTTTGTTATCATACCTATAATGTGCCGTAGAACCATCAGGGTAAGTAATGCTTGTCCTTTCACCTGATTTGCATTTTCCCTTTTACCTAAAAAACTTCCCAACTTCATCCTTATACACGAAGTCAGTCACGCCTCCGCAGGCCTCGCACTTGGACGAGCGGCAGCCAAAGCCCTGACCGTATTTACCAAATCCCATGCGCATTTTATCTGAGCCGCAAAATGCGCATATCTCATTATACTCCATCTCGCGGCTACACGCATCGCCTACGCCCCCTCGGACGTCTACCGCCACGCTCTTACCTGCATTTGGCAGAGCCTCTATATCCGTTTCTTTAAAACCGGAAACTACGTTGTTTAGCTCATTTTCCGTCATGACCCATCTTCCGTCTGCCATGTTTCTACCACCTCTCTATGGATTAGCGCGCACTGTTGTGTTAATATAGTGCATACGATTAATTCTATAATACATTTCAGAAATATCAAGGAGAACACATGCTCACAGGCAAACAAAGAAGTTATCTAAAAGGGCTCGCACAGAAGATTGAGCCGACTGTATATATCGGCAAGGCGGACCTCACGGAGAATATCATCCGCTCTATCGACGAGAACCTTACAGCAAATGAGCTTGTAAAAGGACAGATCCAGGAGGGCTCACTACTCGACCCTACAGAGGTGTGCAGTGAACTCGCAGAGATGCTCCACGCTGAATTCGTAGCTGCAATCGGTCGCCGCTTCGTGCTCTACAGAAGGGCTAGAAATCCTAAGAATGTTAAAATCGAGCTACCGAAGGCTCCTCGCAAATAAGTTGACTTTACTTGAAACAAAAGCACTTAACGCCCATTTCTGGGTGCTAAGTGCTTTTACATTTATAATCCGATCTCGTCAGCGATTTCACGCATCGCTTCCAGCGAAATATCTATAAACTCGTCGAAGCTAACTCCGATTTCCTCGATAGCCGCCATGTACTGTCTGTTCGCGCCTGCCGCAAATCTCGTCTCTTTAAATCTCTTATTTACCGACTTATGCTTAACGCTCGCAATCTTCTTATCTGGGTAAATCTGTGCAACCGCCTTGCAGAAACCGCTCATCGGGTCTGCGGCAAGAAGTGCAATCTCAAGAGTCGACTTCGCAATCACGCCCGACTCCGGATTATGTGCACAAATAGCCTGTGCCATAACTGGTTCATCGTAGCCTTCATCCTTTAGAATCTGTGCCGAAACAGGTCCGTGCGTAGACATATCTGTACGCCAATCAGCGGTCTCCTCGTCTAGGTCATGCAGCAATCCGCAGATTCCCCAGAACTCTATCTCATCGGGAGCAAGCTTCTTTGCCAGCCCTCTCATTATCGCTTCAACCGCATAAGAATGCGTGATGTAATTCTCACCCTCTACATATTTGTGTAGCAGCTCATTAGCCTGCTCTCTCGTAATATGCTCGCCCATTTTGTTTCTCCTTTATACATGTACTAATCTAAATTTTAACACAAAGCTTCTTCGCTGGCTATATATCGCATTTGACTGATTTAATGACATACAATAGAATAGTAGATATGCAAATTGCACAATCACTTACCGTGTACTTACGAGTGCACGCGTGTAAATATATTTGAACGGAATGGAATAAACAGAATGGAAAAAACAATACATAATAAAAACAAAGGCATCCTGCTGATAGTCACTTCGGCATTTTTCTTTGCGTTAATGGGAATTTTCGTCAAGCTTGCGGGCGACCTGTCAGCTGTTGAGAAAGCTTTTTTTAGAAACCTAATCGCTGCAATCATTGCAGCAATCGTACTCATCAAGGACAAGCAGCCTATTATAATAGGACGAAAAAACTACATCCCAATGCTCGTGCGAGTAACCGCAGGTACTATCGGAATTCTCGGAAATTTCTACGCGGTGAGCCACATCATGGTTGCCGATGCCAGTATGCTTAATAAACTCTCACCATTTGCAACGATTATCTTTTCGATTATTCTCCTCAGGGAAGTTCCTAAGAAGTACCAGGTTTTCTGCCTAATGCTCGCCATGACTGGTGCCCTGTTCGTAATCAAGCCAGGCTTCTCGGGAAATCCGCTAGGTATGGCCGCTGGTCTAATCGGCGGCGTTGGCGCAGGACTCGCATACACGATGGTGCGCATGCTCGGCTCTAACGGAGTACAGCGGGCGGTCATCGTCTTCTGCTTCTCAGCCTTCAGCTGCCTAGCGATGGTACCGCTGATAGTACTGAAATATCATGCACCGATGAGCCCATCCCAGATCCTCATGCTTCTCTGCGCAGGCTTTGCTGCTGCAGGTGGTCAGTTCAGCATCACTGGGGCATACCGATATGCACCAGCTAAGGAAATCTCAATCTATGATTATTCGCAGATTATCTTCACGACTTCGCTTGGCTTCATGGTGTTCGGCGAAATTCCAGATATATACAGCTTCATCGGCTATGCGATTATCATAACGGCTGGTACGATAATCTTCTTCAAGTCGAAGAATGAACAGTAGGTAAATTAAAATTAGATAAGAGAATGCCGCGCTGCCCGAGTGGGAAGTGCGGCGTTTTGGTTTTGTTAGTTAGAAATTAACATGATTGTCTAAATATCTTGAGGGATAAGATCATCAATGTTTTCAGAGCTATCAAAAACTATGTCTTCGACAATATTAATACTGACATACTTTTTATGCTCAATATCATATGCTATAAAATCGTTGTCGAGTATATCCAATAGTGGAACAAGTTTTTTACCAATGAAATCTATTTGCATAATTTCATTAGCAGATAGAATTTCCTCTACAGATAGAACTCTAGCCCACTTGGAAATAAATTCATCGTTTTCACATGATACTATGTGCTTTATATCATCTGGGAGCTCACATCCATACACCTTCTCAACGGCACTTACTATATCATATTTAAATTCCCATTTTCTTGCTTTTTCTATGAAACTTACCATCACTTTACTCCTTTATCTAAGATATCCTTAATGCTCGAAAGAGCTGTGCTTGATTCATGTATTCCTCCCTTAATTGTGTGATTTCTAAAGTCCATAGGGGTTATATTATTCACTGTATTTTCTCCCCCTAATTCTATTGGATGAACATGATGAACATCATAGAGATTTCCCTTTTTTCTAATTACCCCCTTATATTTTATATCTCTATCATATACAGGCCATTTTATACCATGTTTTGCTTCCCACTCTGCTATTAGTTTCGGTTTTAGTTTTTTGTATTCCTTATGTCTTTCTTCATTATCTGAGATTTTTTCTAGCTTTGCCACATCTATTCTAATGCCCTTAAGCGTTTCTGGGCGTGCAGCAAGTTTCTTAACATCTTCCAGATACTCATTAACATGTTTTTCGAGGAGCTGCCCCTTATCCATTCCTTCAGCGTTAACATTCGCTTCATCCCCTGGCACCTCTATCCTTTTATCTGGATCAAAGCTCTTATCCTCGAGCTTTTTATCGACTTTGTCCTGCTCAAAGTTTACTCTCTTATCAGGGTCGAATTTATTGTCAGGCTGTTTTTCAGTGGCTTTTCCTGTAACTTCGACTGTTTTCGCAAGCTTTTCTATCATTTGAGTCCTCCAAATTCACTCCACTTCTGAAGATCATCTATTTTATCAACAACGTTTATCAGATAGTATGTGATACCACATTGAATCATATCCAACCTAAGACGTGCGTCCATATCACTTATTCCAAGCGCCTTAGCGGCCTCTTCAGCGTACTTTGTCCACACGTTTGGTTCTGGTGTCTCTTGATATGCAGATTTAACTGCCTCTGTTATAGATGGGAATAATGCATCATATATAATCGCCATCTTAGTCATACGAGGCTGCTCTGCTGGATTAACCATCATGTCTAACGCTTTTACCTTTATAGATGCATCAAGCCCTATCTTATTAAGTCTTGGTTTGATATCATTTTTCAGTTCATCAGCAGGCACTTCTCGACCACTGCTTAGTATTTCGGCAATGAACTTCTTGTCCTCTATCGACTCTGTATCCACATCATTATGTTCTGGCACATACGAATAATCATCAGTTTCTGCATCATACAGCTTAACCTTGCACAGAACTGGCTGAACCCACTCATTCTGATACACAGCTGCTACACCACACGGCAGCTTTGCAAGTTCCTTAATCTGGTCATCATCTAAGTTTGCAGCATAGCCAACGAGTTCTCGGTCACCCTTATCTGGCAATCTCATGATTATCTTTGTATTTGTGTTTCGGATTGCAGCCATATCTAGAAGGCCTGGCGATTGATCCGCTATTATGAATCCTTCACCATATGTTCTCATCTCGGCAATAGCATTTGCTATCATTTCAACGCTCTTACCAAGTAAGTTTGCACCCTCCTGGTTCTGCTCTATCGATGTCCTCTTTAATATATGATGAGCCTCTTCAAGAACCGTAACATGCTTTAAATTGGAATTCATCCCTTCTGCTGAACTGATCCTGTATTCCTGCAATTTAAGAACGAGAATACCCATGATTAGTGATTTTGTCTCACTGGACCCAACCCTGCTCAAATCTACAATTGCATTGCTTTCAAAGAGCATGTCGCTTCCGATCTCATCGTCACAAAAAATCATGCCATTTAACCCATTTGTCAAGGAGTGCAATCTCGTAAGCAGAGAGCCCTTATATGCACCCTTATTTTCCGTATCATACTCACTGGCATCTATTATCGTCTTAACATTTCTCTCGATATCAGCAAATCTTGGATAATAACTTTCATCATATCTATTAGTAGATTCAGTTAAATTCCATCCGCAATCCTCATAGGATTTTTCAATCGCATCCTTAAGTACAGCAGGCATCGCAGCATACATCGGCCAGCATACATTGAATATTTCTACTATGCGGTCTATATGCTCGAGGACATGTATTTCGCTCGGGAAGCTGAATGGATTGATTCTAAGAAGTTCATTTAGTCTAGGGTTTGTTCCATAGACATTTACTTCTTCTCTTGATCCGAACACATTTTTATATTCGCCCTTAGTAGGTTCAATTACGAGGAATTTTACACCCTCGTTCAACACCTCATCTAGTATCTGATATACTGCGTTGCTCTTTCCAGCACCGGTACTTCCTGTTATAAATGCATGAGAAGTTAGGGACTTTGACGAAAGCTTAATTTTAGTACGTTCCTCATGGTTCATGTGGAATATACGCCCAAGATTGATAGTATTATTTCTTCCGTCATTACCATCATAAGTTACTACAGTTCTTCCAAATTCAGCGCACTCAAGCACAGGTAGGCCTGCCACCGATTTCTGCGGGAAGTTCAGTGAAAATGAAAGCTCTTTTCCCGATAGCGCCGTTGTCGCACTTACAACAGGGGGATACACGAAGAAATAAGGATCTGCTTCTGTTAGTTCTGGATTAATTCCAAACAGAGGATGTCTAAGTTCCTTAATATAAGAGTAAATCTCACGTGCATCTCTACTACCTTCGCCAAGGTCCCCTCGCCACAGGTTAATAGATGAGCGAGACATATATGATGCCTCTCCTTGAGTTAGACCAATGTAAGAATGTGCAACATTGTTTACAATATTCTGGTCCTCACCTATTACATACGCAGCAAAATCCCACATGCCGAGAGCCGATGACTTCTCGTAACGCTTCATCTGTTCTTCAAGCATGTCAAGCGAGTGCTTAATGTTATAATTTGTAAACGTCTGTGTGATGCCTTCATTCTTACCTATTGTAGCAGTTACATTCGAAGATCTAGCAAAATTAGCACCAAAGTTTGCACCAAAGTTAGTGGCTCTGGAAACACCTTTAGATACCGTGTTGGCTACAGACTTTGCTTTGCTAGTTATCTTGGCTATAGTATCAGTAGTGCTCTTTGTGATTGTGGTGCCTTTGGATATAGTGTCTGCTACACTTTTAGACTTCCCTACAGAAAAGCTTTTGCTTCTACCTGCATTAACTATATTAGCTACATTTATTCCGATATTTTTACCCTTACTTAAGCTGCAATTTTCTCCTTTTGATTCAGAATGACTATTAGTTTCAGATTCTGATTCACCTTTAGTATCTGAATGACTTCTCGTATCACCATCAGTATCGGTAGTTCCTTTTGTCGTACCGTCAGAACGGTTGCTTCCACTCTGCACTCCGGCATTAATTCCCGCATTCACACCAAAGAGAGCCATCGATCCAGTTGAGTCGCTCTCCGTGTACTGGAAGTTCGTCTGCCAAGAAGCATAAGGTGCTAGTGCAGTGTAGATATCTGTCAGATGTAATTTTCTTTCTTCAACATCTAGAATCGGGGTTGCCAAAAGCACAAGTGTGTACTCTTCACCATTGTCAGCTGGAATTGTTCCATCTAACAACTTTTCTATTGTCTGACTTATAAATTTTTCAGACTTTTCAGTAGGGATATTTGTTGCCGTAGCTACTGAATAAGCCTTGTTGTCATCGAAACATGGTGGCACTGACTCTGAACCATTGCTTATTTCAACACCAGGGCAGTTGCCCTTAATAGCATCAACTAGTCTATCCCTAAAGTTGTTAGCCTTTACATTGTTGTTATCATTTGCAGTATTGAGAACCGCCAAGTACACATTAGTTTCATGACATGTGCGATTGAATATTAAAGCGATGTTACATTCTTCGTTTGACAGAACCTGATATACGTTGATTAATTTCTCTATATTGTTTTCTTTCTTATCTGTAACCCACTTCGTGATATTGCAATATCTAAGATTATGAGATACATCAAGCTTCTGCCCATCGTATTCAGCTTCACGTTCAATCGGCACATATAGTTCATTGAGCTGAGGAAGATAGGCATTATAAATCTCAACACCACAAACCGCGAGGAGTTTTTCTGTAAGTTCCTCGGCAACAACATCTGATGGATCAGGTGTTTCGGAAAGGTACATTTCACGCAGTTCTTCTACGTGCTTTACTTGTTCAGGTGATAAAACTGAAAGTCTATTTATGGTGTCTGCAGCTTTTACCCCTGCTCGCTTAATAAGGTTTTTAATTCCCATATCTACCTCCTATAATGTAACCTTCCAGTCCATTAGCGAATCAATTCTATCGCTATAATCACGTAGTGCCATCTGTGTTTTCTTAAGACCGTCGATAGCTCTAGTCTCTTCACAAATTATGTTTGCCTTTTCAGATAGTTTAGGACTATAGTCGACAACATTCACCCTTATCTTGTTAATCAAGGCATTGAGCCAAGTCTCAAAATCACTACTGTGCTCGCGCTTAAGAACTCTAAACGCATTCTTAAGTTCATCGCAATAAAGCTTATTATAGGAATCTACCAGTTTGCGCGTATCTATCTTATTAGCGACTGTAATTCCCCATATTTTAACCTCAAATGTTTCCTTTTCGAACTTATAATTGTTCTTAAACATATCTTTTTCATCTTTGAGAATTAACTGTGCCAGTTCATCTTTTTTCTTATCATCTAATGTCGGTGAGTTCGCAACTACAAAGGCTATTCCACGCTTTATTACCTCTACTGCGTTGAGCCAGTAAACTTTGGAGTTCTCACCAACCGCTTTAATCGCTTCATCTAGACGAACATTATAATCGTCTGAGACGAATTTCATTAATTCTTCTGCAGCTGCAGTGTCTGCCTCAAGCTTAGTTTCTCTAAATACCTTGATATTATCAAATGTCTTCTTTAAGTCCTGACTAATTCCTTTGATAACCTCGCCGGCATCCTTCTCCATAAATTCAGAGAAATGTCCAATAATATCAGCTCCAGAAGCTTTTACATTCTCGATGTGTTCAGATAAGTTGCATGCTTCTTGCTTCTGTTTTATGAAGTCCTGTTCGACACTCTTCATATCAGAATATTCGTAAACAAATGCCTTATCAGATAGGATTCCTTCCATATTTTCGTCATACGAATTAAGGTATAATTCTGAATTCTTTGCACCTTCCGCTTCAATTTCAACTATTAAAGCCGCCTTGTCCTCTTCCATTTCTGCAACAAGCTCATTGGCTTTAAGCTCTCTTGCCTCTGTTATTTCTCCGATTTCTTCTTGTGCAGCATCTACAATTCTATCTATGTATTTGTCAGATTGCTTGCATTTATCATATGCTGAATACTTTTCCGCGAAGCTTACAATTTCATGTTCAATAGCAAGCAAGCCACTGTTTGCATATATCTTATCGCTTGCCTGTTCTGAAATTTCAACTATGCTTTCTTTAAGCTGTTTAGGCATAATGTTGTATTTATACAGCGACTTGTATCTCTTAGACGTTTCGTCTGAGTATTTTCTTTCATTATCTTCAAAAAATTCGTCAGCGTGATCATCCCTAAAGTCTCCACCATTTTTTGATCCAAGTCCCATAACTGACGAAACGAAAAATATTCCACCCGAATACAAATTCCTAGGTACAGCTTGCTTGAGTATTAAACCTTTAGTCTCATCATCGAAGCTGTCTTCCTTAATATTTGCAGAATCTGCCTTGTTAACGACAATCATCGTAAATCTACTATCAACTTGGCTTATTCCTTTTATTCTCTTATATAAATATTCATTGTCACAACTATCAAGAGAATTGTATTCTGCAACGTAAATAGGAATACCGTTTGACAAGTCCTTCATCGCCTCCTCGAGGATAGTAAAATGATCGGTATTCGTTGCAGCATTTGAACCTGGTGTATCGAAAATCACAAAAGACTTTTCAGATTCTTTTAGCAGTCCTTTACCAAATGGAATTACTACTTCAATAAGATCTGAAACTCCATTTCGTTCATTATTGATTGCATCAAGGCAGCAGTGTACTTTATACATAAATGCTTGATCTTTATTTTCTTCAAGACACTCTATTATTGAACTAACAAAAGCGCTATCTTCTTCTTTTTTAATCTCAATAGAGTCTTCATTAAACTCTAAAGTTACGGGCTTATCATTATACTTAAGCGCGATGCTAGCTTTTCCATCTTCTTTAGACTGTGTAATTTTATAAATCTTTGCAGTAACCGGCATATCACCGCTTGGTAATACTTCTTGTCCAATAAGAGCATTTATAAATGTGGATTTACCAGAGCTATAGTTACCCATTACACAAATAGGCACGGTATCTTTTGATGCATCAACAAACTTATTCACATCACAATCAACCAATGCTTTTACCACTGGCGACTCTATATTTTCATCTGCGATTTCTTTTATATTAGTAAAGATATCAATGATCTTAGGAAGAATATCTCGTGCGTTTTCAAGCTTCATGCTGTCCATTCGCACTTCAACATCAGAAAAATCACCACACACCTCTACAAGCTCGTGATATTCATCTGGAGAGCCTGCAAAAACTAGTTCCAATTTACCTTCGCTAGATGCATATTCATTTATTAAGATTTCTACTATCTCTCTAACTTTATATGGGAAAAAATTTGTCTTGATCTCTTCCTTTATTAGCTTACTTCCTGAATTATTCTGGTAGTTAATCTCAATCCATTCAGACGTAGATTGATCTAGTAGTTCAAATTTGATTTCTTTCCTATATGGATTGCTTATAATTCGTATAGTAGCCATATTTCTCCTCTTTGCCGTTAATTGACATGAATAATTGTACTTTTGCTAATACATTGTAAGATAATATCTGTAAAAAATCTATAACGAGTGACTATTTACCCATTACATTTTATTATTGATTATCAGTTTATTATTTGATTTATTTAAGAAATTACCTCGCAGTGCCCACGTTTTCTAAATGTTATTAATACAAAACAACAAAAACCCCTTCACCAGAATAAAACTAGTGAAAGGATTTAGTTATATAAAATTTACAATTACCTATCTCTTATACCTCGGCGTCTCGAGTTTAATCGGTTCTGGATTCAGTAGCACCCACTTAGTTGCCAGTTCACACAGTCTATCTAATGAAGTCTCATTAAAGTCTCCTCTAGGACCTATGCTTGAAGCCAGGCTCTTAACTTCTTCAATTTCCGCCTCAGGCAGGGATACCCCAGTAGCGACATGCTTTACAAAGTCTTCTAGCATCATGTGATAATCTCGGTTCCAGTTGCACCCACCATTTCTATTCATCTCATCCTGAACGCGGCCAGCAATTCTCACAACCTCGCCCTGAAGAGTCTCTGCTGCACCGTGCGAAGGAATCAGTAGTTCCCAGAGCTCTGCAAACTGTTCCTTCCAATTGTGCCCTTCTACTACAATAGGGGATACACCGTCGTGGATCTTGCGAGCCTTTACTGGCTCTACATCAAAGAGCTTATATAACTTAGCAAGCCCCGCATCTATCTCTTCGATGTAATCTTTGTTAAAAGCCTCCCTATGGAACTCAGTATCTTCACCGATTTTCATCACATAGTCTTTAGCCGCAGGTGTTACTTTAGCTCCCGCATTCAAGAGAATCTCTGCCACTTCAGCGCATCTCCCGATATCTATTCCTCTACAGGATACAAGTGCCTCTTCAAGCGGAGTGCGTTCCCATATCCTGTTCTTAGCATCCAAATCCACCCCTTGCTCAACCAGAAGCTTTACATTCTCAGGCCTATATCCGGATGCCGCACTGTGAAGCGGAGTATTATCGTAATTATCTGCTTTAGAGACATCCCCGCCGAGTTCAAACAGAACTTTCATAACCTCTGCACTATTTCCAGCATGGAAATTAAGTGGCGTACGTCCATACGAATTTAAAGTATTGACATCGAGACCTTCCGCAACAAGCCATCTAACGAGTTCAACGGGAATACCGTAATGATGTAAAGCAGTATTCAGATCGCAGCGGCCTGCATAAGCTGTGATCTCACAGTTATCGAATACCGCCTTTAGCTCCTCGATATCTCCTCTATGAATCATCTCATAGAAATCGCTAGGTAGCGTCTTTCTCTTTTTCTTAGCCATGTGTCCCTCCTATTAGTCCAATAGCTCAAATGAACCACCAGCACCTACTCTAAAAGTCTTTGAGTAGAATATCGTCATCGCATCGATAAGATGCTTAGTATCCTTTGCCCCTGCTGTTTCGTAGCAGGAATGCATAGCCAGCTGTGCCAGCCCTATATCGACAGTATTTAGCGACACGTGGGCATTCGATACGTTGCCCAAGGTGCTTCCTCCCCGTGAGTCAGACCTATTTGTAAATACCTGCACCGGTATATCATTCGACTCGCATAGGTCACGGTAGACCGCACAGCTCACGGCATCTGTCGTGTAGTGCTGAGCCGCATTGAACTTGATTACGATACCCTTGCTAATCGCTGGCCTATTTACAGGATCCGCCTTCTCGGGATGATTTGGATGCAGTGCATGTGCATTGTCCGCACTAACCATAAAGCTCGATGAAACTGCTCTATAGTAGCCTTCCTCATCCTTGCTGCAGGAGAGCGAGATGCGCTTTAGCACATCTTCGAGGAAAGTGGAATCAGCTCCTTGCTTGGTGAGCGACCCCGTCTCTTCGTTATCGAAAACCGCCAGAACAGGCACGCTGCTCGAATTATTCGCACCAAGGAATCCCTCGAGGCATCCATATACGCACTGCAAATCATCTAGGTGTGGCGCTGAGATGTACTCCTCGCTACCTCCCCATACCTTACCCTTATCTCGAACGTATAGGAATAGGTCATGCGAGATTATATCGGAATCTGATACGCCAGCAGACTCAGCTATAATTCTCATAAATGAACCCTTTGCCTCATCTGCCGAGCCGAGAACTGGGAGCATGTCAACCTGTGCGTTCCACGTCTGGCCTTTGTTAGCATCGCGGTTCATGTGAATTGCGACATTTGGAATGAGCAGCAAATCCCTATCCACGTTGACTAGTCTAACCTCTAACTTGTTACCATTTTTTACGATTATCCTGCCAGCAACGCTCAGCGGTCTATCGAGCCACGGAGCCATGAGCATGCCACCGTAGCCTTCGACATTGAGCTTTACATATCCGTTTTCAATGATTTCAGGATTTTCCTTAACTTTGAATGCAGGCGAATCCGAGTGCGCAGCACCAATCATGAAGCCTATGAAGTTAAAGCTGGGTACTCTAAATGCGATGATGCTCGAATCGTTTCTAGTAACGAAGTACTTCCCGCCCTCGGTCAACTCCCACTTTTCTGATTCCACAAGTTCGAAATATCCGCTAGCAACAAGTTTTTTCTTTATACTAGAAACCGCATGAAAAGCCGTCGGAGACTTATCTAGAAAAGATATGAGCCCTTTGTTGTAATCTGTCATATAGTTCTCCCCCTTATATATCCGTGTTTCTCGCTAGTGGCTGTCGTAATATTATTCTTCACCCTCCGACTAGCGCAATCTATCTCTAATTGAATCCCATTGCAGGCAGTATATCACAGCTTTTTTTCGAGACAACCATGCTCGTCAAAGTAATCAGTATCAGCAATCGGATTCAACACCATTTCATCTGAAAGTATAACAATTCCTTAATAATATCTTTTCATTTCGCCTACATAGTTTGTTTTGGTACGCGCATTATTTGTTCTAGATTCCCTAACTTCCTCAAATCCCATATCATCTGAATCTAGATTTCTTTATACACTTGCCATTTTCGCGTGTTGTAGTCTCTTCATTTGATCCACATATCCATTTGAAGAATGTATAAGATAGTAACACAATCGCAATAAAACTGAAGGCATATGAAATCAGAAAATAATATATGTAGGCATCTTGCATCTCGGAGAATACCATTAACAAAAGTGCGAACACATAGCCCGGTATTAACCATAATATTCGCAGAAACTTTCGTTTATACTTTAAGTTCCAGTGAATACGTTCAATCTTTTTATCAATATTTTCTTTTTTACTATTCAATTAAACTCCCCCCACCTTATATATCCAGTGTATTCACACTAGCAATACTTTATTATTTCTATAATTTTGAAGGTTTATCGAGAACAGCTGCTAAAAGTGCATCTGATATAACTTTTTCATGCATCCTTTTCATGTTTTCAAAATTTTTATCATCTTCTAAACTCTTGCCAAACTTATTCCGTTTTTCAGTGGTTTCTATTAACATTGAAATTTTTTTATCTTCACATTCAAGTATTATTTCTGTCATCAGTTTTACAGATTCATCTTTATAATCACCAGAATTATATTCAGATAAAAACAACTTAAGATAATCTCTTCGAGTTTGTTTAATATTCTTTTTAGGGTATGTAATACTCTCATTTATTAATTTAACATTATATGTGTCAGTTGATTCTTTGACCAAACTCCATTCGTCAAGATTTAGAGAACTATAATCTGAATATAGGTCATTATCTATTTCACACATACTTATCGTTGCTTCTGCTTGGTGATTAAAAAAATCATCCTTTTTCTTATCTGGTTTGAGTGTTATATAATATGTGCCGGTTAGAATATTGTCTTCAGATCTCATATTCCACTCCAACCAATTTTCTGGCACATTAAACTTCATAGCAAAATCATCTTCAGGAAAATAATTAAGTATATAGAAATCATAACGCATATAGAAAAATGAATCATCTGCATTGTGATACATTTTTGTTTCATGTATTGATACGAAAAAAATGAAGATAACAAAAATCCAAAAAACACGAAGTTTTTGAATTTTTGTGTGCTTTTTTGTTTTAATATTGCTTGCTACTTTATGTGTTTGTTCTATAGTATTGACGTAGCTATATATAATCGACTTTGGGGTCTCGCTTTTTTCAATAAAGTTTGGCTTGTACTCATTTATGGCATTTTCAAGAGCTGATCGGCATTCTACTTCAATGAGAGTCATCGGGATAACGATTTTTCTTGTAAATAAAGTAGAAGCATTTTCTTCAAGGATAATACACAGATAGTATTCCGGCTTAAACAATCCGGATTCTATCTCCATATTCACTATAGCTTGAATATCTTCCCAGGGAAGATATTGATAGTATTCTCCAAGAATAAAAAACTTACTAAATATACCTTTTCTTATTATTATGCCTTTAGGGGTGATTATGATAATAAACCCCAAATAACTTCGTCTTAGTAAAAGAAATAATAATAAAACAACAGTCTCAACGAAAACAATTTTAGCTCTTATCTCCACCTTTTGACTTTGTATAGGGTTGGTTTGATACAAACTTACCCCAACAATAATTACAAGTGTCGCAGCAACCAAAAAAAATATTTTTATAAAGGTTTCATAGAATTCTGAATGAAATATATACCCATATTCAGTATCCATTATCGTATCTGTATCTGTATTTGTATTTGTATTTGTGTTCATCCTTACATTGATTTTATCTTTTTTTATCCATTAGACCTTATTCAGCAAAAATAAAACTGCATTAACTAGTATAAAATTTTTAGGCAAAACTATTTAAAAAGCTCTGAAATCATAGCCGGAATCTTTGCGAAGTCCTCTTCATCTGGATTCCAGGCAGAGCGAACATTTCCTTCAACAACCTCAAAACCTGCCTCAGCGAGTTTTGCCTGCAGGATCTTAACCGACTCACCGCTCCAGCCGTAGCATCCGAATGCGGCAGCCTTCTTATTCTTGAACTTAAGCGTCTTGAGGAAGGACAGCCATCCCGCAACACTTGTCAAAACATCGTTCACACAGGTCGGAGAACCCACAACAATAGCTTTGGATTTGAATACCTCAGTCATGATTTCGTTCTTATCCGCCTTTGCGATGTTATAAACCTTTACAACTGTATCCGGCGACTGCTTGTGAATCTCATCAGCGATTGCGTGTGCCAGCTTAGTCGTGCCCTCCCACATAGTGTCATAGGCAACAGTAATCTGATTCTCCTGATATGCGTCTGCCCAAACTGCGTATTTCTCAACTATCTGACCAGGATTGTCACGCCATACCACCCCGTGGGACGGAGCGATTATGTCGATTGGCAAGTTAAGTTCAGCAATCTCCGCAAGCTTCTTGGTTACGAACGGAGCGAAAGGATTAAGGATATTTGCAAAATACTTCATCGCTTCCTTATCAAGCAGAGCCTGATCCGCAAGGTCATTGAACATCTCCTCAACTGCAAAGTGTTGTCCGAATGCATCCATCGAGAACAGGATGTTATCACCAGTCATATATGTAGCCATGGAGTCTGGCCAGTGAAGCATCTTCATCTCCACGAAGATAAGCTGTTTGCCGTTTCCAATATCGAGACTGTCACCAGTCTTTACCACATTGAAGTTCCAGCCCTGCTGTCCGTACTGACCCTCAAGGCTCTTTACACATGCCGCAGTGCAGTATAGCGGTGTGTCTGGAATCTCCTTGAGCAGAGCTGGCAGCGAACCTGAGTGATCCTGCTCGCCGTGATTAACGATAATCGCATCAATCTTATCGAGCACGCCTTCAGCCTTCAAGTTCTCTATGAACTCATCTCTGTGCGGAAGCCACACGGTATCTACCAGAATAGTTTTCCCTTCCTCAATCAAAAACGCATTTTGGCTAGACCCATTCAAAATAGAATACTCATCACCATGGAACATCTCGAGTTCCCAGTCCATGTATCCTACCCAACTCACGTTACCCTTTACAAGCTTTCTCATAGTAGGCTCCTTATAATCATTCTGTTCTTGATATCAACCATTCATCTGAGCTTTATTATATCATTTTTTATACGGATTTCTCCGCTTTATGTTTGGTTTTCATGTATCTTCTCTCCTCCCTGCTCGTTTTACCTCTTTATAGTCTCTTTCTTCAAACGCTTTCGCTCTTTCAAATTCCTCATATAAAAGAACCCAATCGAATGAACCGTAATTGCTGCGATTGTCGCCGTCGTTATATGGAGAACCGCCGCGTCATTATGTGCAAGATTATAACTAGCAACACCACCGACGAGGATTATCCACAGCTGAACAACGTAATACTTTGCATCAAAGCTAAGGTGAGGCTTGCTGTACATATTATTTGCAATAACCGCCCACTGGAACATGAAAATTCCCGCATACATGAAAAGTGTGACAAAATGCACGTTTGCGTTGTTGTGACTGATAAAACTCATCGATACAGTGATCATGATTAGTCCGATATAAATCGGATAATGACTGTACATGAGGAACATTCCATTCGTATCTGCGTGTTCGTCGATACTGTGATTGAGCACACTGAAATAATACATGAATAAGCATGCAACTATCGTGAAGTAAAGGACTGAACTAAGCGTAAAGGTCTTGAGCGTGAAAAAAGGGGCGATTCCCATGATCATTTCACCTAGATTTATAATTGTAAGCAGCGAGATTCTCTCAACGAGGTGCACGAAATTTATATCGATACGCTCAAATCTCCTTCTGAAATAAATCGGCATAAGAAACGTCACGATAATCGTCGCGAGATATATGTATATGCCTGTCGCTATTGGGAAATGACTCGCTGCAAGCATACCAAACACTCTCACCCCGGTCACCCCGAGGAAGCCACGGATTGAAATGCGCTCTGCTCTTGACTGCCCCTCGCTATAATACTGCACAAAATACTGTACGAACAGTATGAATGACAGCAGTGCGACGGTCCAGCACAGGTAGTCAAAGTGATCGTGCCAATCCTCGACAATCATGCCCGCAAACACCAGCAAGATCACCATCTTGATAAACATTATCGAGAGGTTAAGAAATGAATTTTTCCCATACTGATTCGTGAACACCGTCTGAAGCATCCACGCGTCAACAAGCACGAAGGTCGTGATAAGAAAGGCGAAGAAAGCCTCACAGCCTACAACACCATCATGTAGATGATGAATCAGCTCAGTCGTCTTCGATATAGCATATACGAACACTAGGTCATAAAAGAGCTCAGTAAATTCGACATTTTTGTGCTTGATAGTGGATTTAAGCATATTACTCCTTAAAAAACAAAACCGTATAGCCTGTTTCTTAACTATACGAGTATTCCGACGTGCCGTCAATGTGCGGGGAATAGAACATTAGTGTTATCCAAAATGTCAATATTGCTAGACGCTCATTCGTATTACTTTATTTTTTCTGACCCTTCTCTTAACCAATCTATGCAAAAGGCTCACATTCGCTAAATGAAATGCTTCCATTCAAAAGATACCCTGTTATCTTAGAATTTGTTTCGTAAAGTTCCGAAGCACGTAAATCACACGAGTACGTTCCATTATTTTTCGAAAAGGTATGAGTACCTATCTTGCAAAACTCTTGCATCCTTTCCGAACTGTTTATATAGTCTCTCCACAGCTTTAGTTGTTAATTTATCGGGGCGTTTCCCCGTAGATATAAAGGGGTATAATATCTCATCCTCCTTGCGAGCCCACTCGTCGCGCAAAGAGTTAAACTCGTCTACATACTTAAGATAATCAGGATGATGTTTATTAACTCTTCCTCTTCCGCTCATAATCAATCCTCTATTCTTTACTCAATCTACGAATAACCTCTTCAAATAGGTATTCGTCGGCATCGAGTCATTTCTACGCACGTGCCCTAACGCCTCTCTTGATGACAACTCTTTGTGTCTATATCATTGAAAATGTGTGAATACTTATTTTGTAAAGCCTTAAGCTCGCGCGCAAAGCATCTCCTCAATCTCCCCAGGCTCTTTGATACCTCACGACGAGTGTCTTCAGTTAACTGCGAAAAGATTTCACTCTCCTTTGCAAGATACTCCTTACTCAATTTATTGTATTCATCCAAATAATTGGTGTAATCTGGATCATTGTAATTGATTTTTCCTTTTTTTCTCATAAAAATCTCTTGGCTTTACTCACAAGTTTTGTATTGTAATCATAACCGACTATTCAAAGTCTATCTCACTACGAAATACCGCTACATAACCCTAGATAAATTAGCAATTATCTCAGAGCTGAATATTTCGTTATAACTTTTCTTTCAGCATATCTATATCTAATTTTTAAGTAGGATAATTATTGTGTTCTTTTGGGTAATAAATTTTGATGTATTTTATAGTGCTTGCGTGCAAAGTTGTCTCCAAATTAGGTGATTTGGACTATTCAATAACAACATCACTAAAATCAAAATTTGCATGAGTACCACAATTACTACATGCAAAACCGTGATTTATTTCAAAATCAGGATTTACTGGTATCCAAATCCCCTTTCCACAAATTCTACAAATAACTCCATCTGATTTTTTAGTTTTCGGAGTTAGTTCCTCAATATCATAATGGCTGTCTTTTATCAACGAATCAGAAAATTTCAAATGTCCTACCACCTTTTTATAATATCATCTGTATTTTTTACTTTTGCAAAACGGTCATTCCAAATACAATCATTATAAATTAAAAACCGTATAGCCTGTTTCTTAACTATACGGGTATTCCGACGTGCCGTCAATGTGCGGGAACTAGAACATTAGTGTTATCCAAAATGTCAATATCGATAGCCGATTCCTTGTACCACTTTGTATTTTCCTATTAAATTGCTTTTATTAATTTTTTTAACTGATATTATGAGCTTAGGAGGTATTTACATCAATTATTGAAACGGAGGTGTCTCTATGTCGTCAAAAAATAACCGTCGTTATCGTAAGCCACTTAGCTTTACATTCGTATTTGTTGGAATGTTACTTCTTATATTTGCTATCTTGCAGATTGCATCTAGACCAACAGCAGATAAGGATCGAGTAACAAATGCGACCGACATCAAAGTTATGGTAAAAACAGCTAACGATTCTAGATCAGCTATCGTCAGGACTTATGAATTGGATAAATTTTCAAAGCTATCAAAATCAAAGCAGATGAAGATTATAAGTTCAACCTGCGGCAAAGTCGAAGGTGATGTCCCTAATGTTTCCCTCGAGAGTAAAGACACTTCATATATCAAGATCCATTTTCAAGATAAGAAATCTAAGGCGAAAACACCCGAGATTGACAGTATAACTCTCTACACAGCAGCAGGTATGCCAGTAAATCCAAAAAAGAGACAAGATATCGGGGTGCTCTACAATTACGACCATAAGACTGAAGAACTGAGCATGTATCTGTCAGAATTTATCCCAGCAGATAAACTGACATTCCGCGATTCAGATAGCAACAGTGCAGATGATACTGCTAGTGAAAGCAGTGATGGTTCAGCTAGTGAGGAAGATGACATCTGGTTCTGCATATTTGAAATTAAATACTCTATCGGAAGTAAAAAATATGTGACATATACTGCGGTTTCGGTTGGAAAATAGACAGTTAAAAAGCGCCATTTGGCGCTTTTTCTCTCACCCATAGTATTATTTTGAAAATCAAAACTATATTAAGAACGGTAATAAATAAAACGGTCGCATCAGCAAAGCGCCATCTTTATTTATATCCTTCTGTGACACAAGATATGTTTTGTTTACTCGTTTTGAATATTTGACAGCAAATTCATTTATTGATTCATGCTTTCCAATTCCAGAGGACTTCACTTCAAATGCATTTATTTTACTGCCTTCTGAAACTAAAAAATCCACCTCGTAATAATGGGGACTTTCTTTCTTTTCCCATGTATGATAATACAACTCTCTATCTGTTGCGGCTATCATTTGTGCCACAAGATTTTCATAAAGATAACCTAAATTCGAAGGCAACTTATCTGATAACAATTTTGCATACACATCGTTTTCTACCTCGGGTCTGTCTATAAACATGAGTGTAACAAACAATCCTATATCAGATAAATAGAGTTTATAACTGCCAAAATCCTTTGTGTCAGATAAACTGCTACCTGGATCTGTAGAATTATAGCAAGGTATAACAGTTCGTGAATCGATCAAGTCATACAAGAATTCTTCTGCTTTTGTATTATTCCTCTTACCTAAAGCCGTAGTTATTCTATACTTTTTCGTATCTTTTGAAAGTTGTGCAGGAATAGAGTGATACAGGGCAGCCAACCGACCAGAAGAATCAATTTTCTTGAAGTCATCTTCGTATAAGCTAATAATTTGTCTCTTAATAAAATCTATTTTTTTGAAATTATCACCTCTAATATAGGCTTCAACCGCCTGCGGCATTCCACCAACTGCCATATAGATACGTAGATCCCTCATGAGTTTTCTATTTGTACT
>ERZ773180.298-NODE-298-length-32356-cov-26.224606_pt1 | contig 32356 bp, 25 predicted proteins | sample MGYA00511080_ERZ773180 | MGnify/ENA primary metagenome ERZ773180 (study PRJEB29015, sample SAMEA2738175) | human oral metagenome | biome: human oral; feature: human-associated habitat; material: saliva | place: China | collected 2178 ... | reverse complement strand
CGATCCCGCAGTCGCGCAGGCAGGTCAGGTGGTTGGACACGTTCGAGCGGGTCAGCCCCAGCTCGCGCGAGAGCACCGCGGGGTGGCTCGGGCTGTCGAGCAGGGACATCAGGATGCGGGAGCGCGTCGGGTCGGCCATGGCCCGGCCGAGCCGGTTCATGACGTCAAGACGCGAAGCAATGGTCAGCATGCACTGAACTATACAGCAGCCGCTGACCTAATGTCCAGTTGTCGCGGCTGCCGCACGCGCTGCGCGCGCTTGCCCTCGTGAGGCGTGATCACCTCTTGCGCCAGCGGGGACACTTCGGCATCCTGCGGCCCTTCCAGGTCTCCACGAGACCGGCGACGACCACGGCCACCGGCAGGAGAACGAGGCACATCGCGGCGGCGGCGGACCAGAGCTGTCGCGCCGTGGCAGCCAAGCCGCGCACCCCGGCGTCGAAACCAAAGAAACTAGGCGGCGGCGCCGGCGCCGGGCTCTGAGGAGTCGTCAGAGTTATCCACAATGCACCAACGCTCCACTATCAACCCGGCCACCATCCAGGCTAAACACCCCAGTGCGCAAGCCCCGGTATTCCAGCGTAGCGAGAGCATAAACGGCGAGCCCAGCGCCCCTAAAGCAAAACCCAGCGCCCCCAGGTAGGCTCCGGCAGCTAGGGCCCCGGTAAGCGAGCAGGCCTGTGCGGCACTAACCGTTAAAGCCGCACGCATAGGGTTAACCCATTTGGCCTCACGCTGATAGCGGCGTACTCGGTAACCAAAAGCCAAGATCGCTAGCGCCGCCACTACGGCTGCAATGCCCCCATGCAGGGCGATAGCTGGGGGCCAGCCGTTTATTTGGGCCCCCAGACTCATAATCGCCCAGCCACAGCTAGCCCCCAGTAGGGCCAGCAAGGCTAGAACACGAAGCCGCGTGCGTTTCATTGACCGTTGTCTTGTGAATGTTCCTCACTGTTTTCGCTGTCTTCATCAGCGTAAGGCGGTTCAATGTACTGGCCGGTAGGCAAGGTGGGCAGATTGTCGGTTTCCAACCAGTCCAGAGCCAACCAGCGCACCCCGTCACGGTCGGGGGCTACATCGGCCAGTTGGGCGGTGTCTTGGCCATCCAGGCTCAGCTCACTGTCAGCAAAAGACCAGGGCAGCAGCACGAAGGCACGCTCATGAGCGCGCGGGTGCGGCAAAGTTAGATCTGGCGCATCAGAGGTGACACCCTCGTAGCAGATGATGTCCACATCCAAGGTACGAATACCCCACCGTTCAGTGCGTACGCGGCCAGCCTCATCTTCTAGGCGGTGGCATACAGCCAGTAGTTCGCGCGGGGAAAGCCCGGTTAAACCAACAATTACCGTGTTTAGGTAGTCGGGCTGGGGCTCTTGGTCCGAGCGGGTTACGGCGGCGGTACGGGCCAAGGGGGCGACGTCGGTCAGCTCAATTCCGGGGGTGTCTTGCAGCTTGTGGACGGCGTCGCGTAGAGCGGCTAGTACCCCACCTACGTTACCTCCCAGCGAGAGTACAAACTCTGCGGCGTGAGGCGGGCGACGGTCTAGCGGATCACCGCTTTGGTTGGCAGCGTCGTTTTGTTCCAGCTGAGAGGTGGGATCCTTGTAGGAGTCCTGCCAGGTGGGAGTCTGGGAGGCAATCCAGCTGTTGCTGGCATCCTGCCAGGGGTCGCGGCGACTGTCGAACAGCTCACTGATCAGCGAGTTAGAGCCGACCATAGTGTCTTGCTCATAGTTGAAGTCGAAAGCTTCCTGCGGTGTGGCCTGAGTTACCGGGTGGTGGCCGTAGGCAGGCATGGCGGACTGGTCGTCAGTGCCTAGCTCAGTAGTCTTGAAGTGGTCTGCCGGCGCCTGGGTTTGCAGTCCCTGACCAGACTCATCACGCTGAGGGTTGGTACCTAGGGCTACGGTTTCCTGGTAATCCACATACTCTGAGTCATCCCCAGCCTGGGGGTTGGTTCCCAGGGCCACGGTTTCTTGGTAGTCAACGTACTTGGCGTCGTCATCAGAGGGCTCGGTTCCTAGGGGTGTAGTTTCCTGGAAGTCAACGTATGCGCTGTCTTCCTGGCCCGCTTCATCTGTGTGTTCAGCCTCAGCAACAGGTTCGACGGCGTGGGCCTCAGCAGCCTGATCTTGCTTTGCTTCGCCTTCAGCGCTGCCCGCTTCAGAGCCGAAAACTTCACTGATATTAACTAGGCGCGTGGGGTCTTCAGCTACTTCTTCTTCACCAGAAGCTGCTGAGGGAGCGTATTCCTCGTCAATAACTGGTTCACTACTGGCCACCTCAGCCGCCTGCTGTGCTTCCTTCGCGGCAGCTGCTGCAGCTGCCTCAGCTGCGTCCTGGGCAACTTGAGCCTGGAGCTCTTCAAAGGAGTGGTGGGGCTGTTGCGGCTGCTGCTCGCCGTCCTCAGTGCGCAGGGAGTGCCAGTGCACCTGGGAGGGGCCAGCATCGTTCATGTCACGTAACTCGCCAATAAAGCCTGCGGCGTCCTGGGAGCGCTGCTCGTCAGAGTATTTGCCTTGCTCACCGTGAGCGGCAAAGTCTTCACCAGAGTGCTCGGTGGGTTCCTGCGGCGCAGTTTCATCCTGGGCTGGTGCAGTGTCGGCGTCGTGAGTGGGCTCAGTGGCGGCGTCGGCAGAATCAAAGTGTCCGTCAGTAAATACGCCGTCTTGCTCGGCACTAGAAACAGCTCGAACCGCACTGTCAGCTGCCGCAGCTGCACCGGTAAGTGCCGCCCCACCAGCAACCACCGCGCCGGCACCAGCAGCCTTAGCGAACTCACCTGGCAAGTCATCGACCGGCAGCTGGGAGCGTTCACCCCACGGCGGCGGGGCCGGCTGGTCCTCATCCACCTCGGTGAGGTAGTCGTCTAGATCATCTGGGTCAGCAAAGGCGTCAGGCTCATCAATAATGGCTACCTGCTCATCAACCTCGCTGCGGTGGGCGCCATGCTCACTTAGTGAGGCCGGGGTGGGGGCCACGGCGGCGGATGTGGCCGCAGCTGAGGCGCCGGTGAGGCTGTCTAGGCCGGAAATAGCTGACAAGCCAGAAACCGCAGACAGCCCCGAAACTGCCGAAAGTGCAGAGGCCGGCGAGGCAGTGAAAGCCAAGTTACCCATCTGGTCGGGTCCGGCCACAGCCAAAGCCATTAGGGTACGCCCACGCACTAGGGTGACGGCGACGTCGTCGAAAGCCACCTCCAAGGGGGCCTGTGGCTTGTGGATGGTCACCTCCACGCCAGCTACCGCAGAAAATGCCAGCACAGACTGCGCCACCCGGTCAGCCAGGGTTTCAATCAGGTTCACCGGCTCGCCGTGGATAACCTCCACCACCGCGTTAGCCACCTGTGAATAATCCACAGTCTGGGCGATGTCGTCACTGGCCGCAGCCCGATCGAGCACGCCCGGCTCCAAAAACAAGGTCACATCAGCGATAAAGATCTGACCCTCGGCACGCTCTGAGGGCAGGACACCGTGATAGCCACGCGCAGATAGTCCGCGCAGGGTTACGGTATTGGGAGTGCTCATCGAGATTCCTTCCACAGGGACGCGGCGGCAATTGCCTCACGCGAGGGGATAACTTGATGTACGCGTACCGCCCAGGCGCCCCCAAGCGCCGCAAGTGCGCTGGTGGTGGCGGTGATGTTGTCGCGTTGGGCCGGATCGGCGGCGCGGGCGGTGTCAGTGCCGCCAGCTACCGCCAAAGTTAAGAAGCGCTTGCGTGAAGCCCCAATTAGCACTGGGGCCGCTAACTCTTCTTGCAGGCGTTGCGTTGCCGCAATCAGCTGCCAAGACTGTTTATGGGTTTTAGCGAAACCTAAACCGGGATCCACAATGATGCGTTCTTTGGCTAGCCCGGCTGCTTGGGCTTGCTCTAGGCGCTGGTTTAGCTCGCTGATTACGCCTGCGACGACGCCGTCAGGGTAGTCAGTTAAGCGGTCCATGGTCTGGGGGTTGCCACGCCAATGCTGGCAAATGTAGGCGGCCTGGGTGCTGGCCACGGCGCGATGCATAGCTGGGTCACCTAGCCCGCCTGAAACGTCGTTCACGATGGCGGCCCCGGCTGCCACTGCTGCCAGGGCGGTAGCCGCGTGGATAGTGTCTACACTGATAACTGCCTGCGGGCGCTCCTGAAGTAGCGCCTCAATTACCGGCACTACGCGCGCGGTTTCTTCTTCAATATCCACCTTAGCTGCGCCTGGGCGGGTGGATTCGCCCCCAATATCGATTATGTCGGCACCTTCGTCTAGCAAAGCCAAAGCGTGCTTTAGCGCCGCATCACGCTGGTACCAGCGGCCGCCGTCGGAAAAAGAATCGGGAGTTACATTCAAAACCCCCATCACCAAGGTGCGGTCACTGGGCAGACTACACCCGGGTAACTGAGGATAATGGCGCGCGCTCACGTGCTTAAGTGTATCTGCAATATGCATGGGCCGTGACCGCTAATCACCGAGAACTGCACACTATTAGGCACCTTCGTTAACGCAGCCACATCCAAGCCCCTAACCTCGGCGACCTAAAATCAGGCTCATTGCCTCCGCACGGGTGGCCGCGTTGCGCATAATACCGCGCACAGCTGAGGTGACCGTGTTGGAGCCGGGCTTACGCACCCCACGCATAGACATGCACAGGTGCTCAGCTTCAACCACCACCAGCACTCCCCTGCAGTGCAGGCGCTCCACCATGGCATCAGCCACCTGGGCGGTGAGGCGTTCTTGCACCTGGGGACGGCGGGAGTAGCCCTCAACCAGGCGCGCTAGCTTACTTAAGCCGGTTACGCGCCCGTCAGGGCCGGGAATATAGCCCACATGTGCCACGCCGTGGAAGGGCAGCAGGTGGTGTTCACACACCGAATACATGGGAATGTCACGCACCAGCACCATTTCTTCATGGCCAACGTCAAAGACTTTGTCCAGGTGGTGAGCGGGGTCCTCAGTTAAACCTGCAAATAGCTCAGCGTAGGCGCGAGCCATACGCTGGGGGGTTTCGCGTAGCCCGTCGCGCTCAGGGTCTTCCCCGATGGCTACCAGCAGGTCATATACAGCTTTGCGTACGCCCTCAGCGTCGTACGGTCGCAGCTGGGCCAGGGCCGACGGCGCTGCTTGGGCTTCCGGCACAGCTTGACCTTCCGGCGCCGCTTGCGTCTGCCCAGTTTCAGCGCCGGTTGCCTCGCTAGTCACGGCCGGTCTCCTCGCTCTTATATGCCTCAGCTACTGGCTCGCTATTAGCCTCGGTTTCAAGCTCGCTGGTGCCATCCAGCTCTACGCCCGCCTCAATCTCAGCGCCACTCTCAATCTCAGCGCCGCTCTCAAGCTCGCCAGCGTCCTTCGACTCGGCTCCGCTTCCAAGCTCACTGCCACTCTCAAGCTGCTTTTCTGCCTTGGCGTGCGCCTCCAGCTGCTCCCAGTCTGGGTTAGCAATCACGTCCACCTGGGAGTTTAGGGCCTCCAGCTCAACGCCGTGCCAGCGCGGGCGCTTGGGCTGCTTAGCTACCGGGGTGAAGATCTGGGCCAGCTCGCCTTCAAGGATGGTTTCCTTCTCCAACAGCTGCTGGGCTAGGCGGTCAAGCACCGGACGGTTACGCACCAAAATCTGTAAAGCATCCTGGTAAGCGCCCTCTACCAGGGCGCGCACCTGCTCATCAATTTGTGCAGAAACCGCCTCAGAGTAGCCCGGGCCGCCCAGGGAGGCCATAGCGTCGCCGTCGTCTTTCTTACCCAAACGCACGGTACCTAGCAGATCACTCATGCCGTACTCGGTGACCATGCGGCGGGCGATAGCGGTGGCCTTCTCAATGTCGTTAGAGGCCCCCGAGGTGGGGTCATCAAAAATGATTTCCTCAGCGGCGCGCCCACCCATGGCGTAAACCAGCTGGTCTAGCAGCTCATTGCGGGTCACCGAGTACTTGTCGTCAGAGGGCATCACCTGGGTGTAGCCCAGGGCGCGTCCACGCGGCAAAATCGTCACCTTGGTGACCGGGTCAGAGTAGGCCCCGGCCGCCGCACACAGGGCGTGACCAGCCTCGTGATATGCGGTTATAGACTTTTCGTGATCATTCATAACCCGAGTGCGCTTTTGTGGGCCAGCAATGACGCGGTCAATTGCCTCATCTAGGGCGCGGTTATCGATCATATGAGCGTTGGCGCGTGCAGTTAGCAGCGCGGCTTCGTTAAGCACATTGGCTAGTTCGGCGCCGGTAAAGCCCGGGGTGCGCTTAGCTACTAGGGCTAGATCGACGTCGTCGGTCATGGGCTTGCCTTTAGCATGCACCTTCAAGATGGCTAGGCGCCCAGCCATGTCAGGAGCCTCCACGGCCACCTGTCGGTCGAAACGTCCCGGGCGCAGCAGGGCCGGGTCAAGCACGTCAGGGCGGTTAGTGGCGGCAATGACGATCACGTTAGAGCCGGTGCCAAAACCATCCATCTCCACCAGCATCTGGTTGAGGGTTTGGCCGGCTTCGTCGTGACCACCGGTAGTGGCGCCAGAGGCACGCGAGCGCCCCACGGCGTCAATCTCATCAACGAAGATAATTGCCGGGGCGGCGGCCTTGGCCTGCTCAAACAGGTCACGCATACGCGAAGCACCCACACCCACAAACATCTCAATGAACTCTGAACCGCTCATGGAGAAGAAAGGCACCCCGGCCTCGCCGGCCACGGCCTTAGCCAGCAGGGTTTTACCGGTTCCAGGCGGGCCGTAAAGCAGTACGCCGCGCGGGATTTTTGCACCTACGGCCTTAAATTTTGCCGGTTCGGAGAGGAATTCGCGGATTTCTTGTAGTTCTTCTACGGCCTCATCCACCCCGGCGACGTCGTCAAAGGTGACGTCAGGCATTTCTTTGGAGCCAATTTGGGATTTAGAGCGGCCAATGGAGAACAGGCCGCCCCGGGAGCCGCCTTGCATCCGCCCCATCACAAACCACATTGCCCCCAGGAACACTGCTGAGAGCAGCAGGATTTGCAGGAATGAGGACCACCAGGAGGTGGTAGGCACAACCGAGTCGTAGCCGCCCTTGGGGTTGGCTTTTTGAACTAACTCGTTAACTTCCTTGGCCTGGGCGGTGACGTAGGTGAACTGTACTCGTTTACCGGCGTTATATTCGCTTTCCCCAGCAATACGCGGGGCGCGCACATAATCGCGGTTTAGCCGCACCTGCACTACCTGGTTGCCGTCAATAATGGTGACGCGCTCAACCCCCTTAGCGCTCTTGAGCAGGGCCAGGCCAGAGGAAGTGTCAATGGTGGAGTAGCCGAGCAGCGAGTTGACCACCCAATAGCCGGGCACCGCCAAGATCAGGAACAGCAAGAACAAGTGCATAGGCCGCAGCTTGCGGCGGCCTTCGTCTTTTTTCTCGCCGTTGCGCTTGTCGCGTTCGCGCTTGTCTGCTGCTTTTAAGTCCTTGGTGGGCTTAGTGCTGCGCTTATAGGGGTCTTTCTCGCTTTGGCTCGGCATTAATCAGCCTCCGTAGACGTGTTCGGCCAAAGTGGCCACGAAAGGTAGGTTGCGGTAGCGCTCGGCGTAGTCCAGGCCGTAGCCAACCACGAATTCATTGGGGATGTCGAAGCCGACGTAGCGGGGGTTAATTTCCACCTTGGCAGCCTCGGGCTTACGTAGCAGTGTGGCGATCTCAACGGACTTAGCGCCACGGCTAGATAGGTTGCTGACCAGCCAGGATAGGGTTAGGCCGGAGTCAATGATGTCTTCAATGATGAGGATGTCGCGTCCGGTTACGTCGCAGTCTAGGTCTTTGAGGATACGTACAACGCCGGAGGACTTGGTGCCTGAGCCGTAGGAGGATACAGCCATCCACTCCATCTGGGCAGAGAAGTTCAGGCGACGCGACAGGTCACTGACTACGTACACAGCCCCCTTAAGGACGCCCAACAGCAGCGGGTTGCGGCCGGCGTAGTCGACGTTGATTTCGGCGGCAATCTGGTCTAGGCGCTCGTTTAGCTGGTCCTCAGTGATTAGCACGCGGTCCAGGTCGGTGCCCATGTCAGAAACGTTCATATTTATCCGTTCAAGGAGAAGACGTTGCCATTGCGCGCCTGGCGCGTGCGGCAGTTAGGGTTCCACCGCTAGATGGCACTGAAATACTAGATTGCCACTTTCGTTACTAATTGTGCCACCGCAATGGCCGTCACGTTTATCTCTTTATCAACTGGCGAACTGTAAAAATAGTGTTTAGGGCCGCCCTAACCGCAGTCAGCTCGACCCTAAACTTCTAGGGTTTTTAAAGGTTACGTAGCGGGGTGATTAGGGCGTCGTCGACGGCGGCCAGGGCAGTTGCTTCTTGACCATCTGGAATGTTGTTAAGCACCACTGAGAAGCTAAGTTCGCGCCCCGAGGCAGTGACGATAGTGCCGGTCAGGGAGCGCACGCCTGACAGCGAGCCGGTCTTGGCACGCACCCAACCAGCAGCGGAAGTGTTGTGGAAACGGTTCTTCAAAGTGCCGCTGTAGGCCGAAACCGGCAGGTCACTGAGCAGTGTGCGGCCGTTACCCACCCCGTCTTTACCAGCGGCGTGAGTCATGATGGTGGCCAGCAGGTTGGGGCTGACCTGGTTTTTGACGCTCAGGCCCGAGCAGTCATCCATGGTTACCCCGGAGATGTCGTAACCGTCTTTTTTGAGCTGGGCCAGTACGGCCTTGGTGGCGCCGCTAAAGTCTGCGGTTTGTCCCCCGGCCACGGCCACAAGCCGGCCTTCTACCTCAGTCATGGTGTTGTCTGAGGTGGTTAGTGATACGCCCAGGATTTCTGCCAGGGTGGCGCTGTCTACTGCGGACATCTTGGCGGAGTTGGCGCCACGCTTGGCACGGGTGGGCTGGCCTAGCACGCCGATACCGGCGTTTTTGAGGTGGGTGATGAACACCGTGGTGGCTTCCATGGCTGGATCTGCCGGGTAGGGGCCGCCGTAGTGGCTGGTTACGTCAATCATTAGCGGCTGTACCTGGGTGGCCCAGGAGCTGTATTCGCTGTCCCAGCTGGGGTGCCAGGTAGCGCCGGTAAATAGGGTGTCATCTAGGGTCACGTTTACGCTGGTTACGCCCTTGGCTTTGAGGGCAGCTGCGGTTGAGCGGGCTAGGTCACCCAGTCCAGCGTGTCCGACGACGGAGTTAGGGTCTCCCTTATCTGCAGCTAGGAGCACGTCTCCCCCACCCACCAGGGTTAGGGTGGAGCCTTCTAGATAGGTGCTGGTTTGTACGCGGTGGCTGGCTCCCAGGGCACTAAGTGCAGCTGCGGCAGTCAAAACTTTGTGGCTGGAGGCCGGCACCATGGCGGAGTTAGCGTTGGTGGAAGCAATGTCTTTACCGGTTAAGGAGTCTTTAACCACTACCCCAACGGTGCCCCCAGACATAGCTGGGTTGGAGGTTAGGGAGGTGATCAGCGACTGCACCTGCGAAGTTTCAGGGATAGGCGCATTAGTGTTTAACGCCGTGACGCTAGCGGCGGCAGGAGCGATGCCAGACGCCGTCGGGAACGCGCGGGGAGAAATATCCACGCTAGCGGCAGTGACAAACCCAGGTACCACGTCCAGAGCGTCAAACAGCGTGTAGTACCCGCCGGCTACCAGTAAGGTAGCCACGCTGAGCGAGGCAGCAACCAATTTACGCATGCTGTTATTTCCATTCTTGCAGGCAGGCCGAAATAAGTTTGTGGACGCCGTGGGGAATCGGGCGACTACTGGATAGAGCGATTACGCCAGAGCGAGGCTAACCTCAACCCCAGCGATAGCCGCCCTCAAGGTAAGGATATCGCCTTATAGTTGCGTGAACCATTAACCAAGCAGTTACCACACCAGACAAAGAGGAGTATTGTTTCACCTAAAGATAACGTTGTTTCACATTAGAGGAACATCAATATGCAATCTACGCAGTCACTACCAGTCAGCTCCAGCGCACAGAGCGCAGCGCAGTCCACAAACAAATGGATAGCGCTCACTGCGCTATGCCTGGTGGTGTTGCTAGTTGTAATGGACAACACCATCGTCAATGTGGCGATCCCTACGCTAAGTGAGGCTCTAAACGCCTCGTCCACAGATTTGCAATGGGTGGTGGACGCCTACACCTTGTCGTTTGCTGCTTTGCTGCTGCCGGCCGGAAAACTCAGTGACCGCTGGGGGCGCAGACGGATGCTACTCATTGGCTTGGTGGGATTCACCCTATTCTCCGCCGGCGCCGCTTTTTCCTGGACTTTGTGGCAGCTGGTAGCGCTGCGCGTGGCTCTGGGAGTCAGCGCCGCCATGATCTATCCAGCAACCTTGTCACTAATCATCGTTATCTTTGAAGATTCCAAATACCGCAGCTTAGCTGTTGGCCTATGGGCGGCCACATCCGGTGTAGGTATCGCTTTAGGGCCTATCATCGGCGGTATCTTGCTAGAGCACTACGCCTGGAATTCCATTTTCTGGGTGTGTGCAGTTATTGGCGTGGTGGCCTTGGCTTGCATTGTGACAGCGGTACCAGAGTCACGGACATTCCACAGCGAAAAATTCGATTTCCCTGGCACAGTGCTGTCAGTTACCGGAGTAGGACTACTGGTATGGGCAATTATTGAGCGCCCAACTTATGGCTGGCTGTCCTGGCAGGTTATTGGCGGTATTTGTGTATCCCTGCTCGTATTGGCAATGTTTGCGGCAGTTGAGTGGCGCACGCCAGCACCCCTTATTGACGTTTCACTCTTCCGTCGCGCCATATTCACTAGCAGTACCTGCGCGATTTGTATCGCTTTCTTCTGCTTGTTTGGATTCATCTTTATAACCACCCAATGGTTCCAGGCTCTGCGCGACTACAGCGCACTAAAAACCGCCTTATCAACCTTGCCTTTCGCAGTAGTTATGGCTGCCGTGGCCCCGCTGGCTACACAACTAGCTAAACGTTTTGGACACCGCGTGGTAGTAACAGTGGGATTAGTTTTCCTCTCAGCAAGCATGTTTGTGGTTACACAAGTTGGCGCCCACTGCAACTATTGGCTGGCGGTTGTGCCAACCATGGCGCTTATGGCGGCCGGTATCGCCCTGGTTCAAGGGCCTGCAACGGACGCTTTAATGAGCACGGTTCCAGAAAGCTCAACCGGCGCGGCTTCAGCAGTAAATGACACAATCCGCGAGATTGGCGGCACTTTGGGAGTAGCCGTTATGGGATCCGCAATTGTCTCGGTCTATCCCAACAAGCTCTCAGATGCCTTGTCTGGCCTGCATATCCCAGCCGCTGTAACAAAAGCTGCTCAAGATTCTGTGATGGCAGCACACTCGATACTGCCGCATTTACCAGCGCCCATCCGCCAAAGCGCACAGCAAGCTATCGAAACTAGTTTCATGAGCGCCACACATGCTGCCTGCTGGATTGCTTCTGGCTTGTCTCTAGCATTTGCACTACTGTGCTGGCTCACTTTGCCCAAACACAACTAAAGCATTCTTCCACAGTAGAAAGAAATATCTATCATGAGTACCGACACGACGAATCGCTGTTAGCTGGCACAGCCCACCGGAGAAGCACCTGATGACCAACCAGAAAACTACAAAAAACCAGCGCACTCCCACAGCTGAAATCAGGGGGCTCATACTTGATGCCTCAAAACGTATTATCGAAGAGGACGGCTATGAGGCTTTCACTATCCGGCTGCTATCAGAAAAGGCCGGGGTGTCCCCCGCCAGCATCTACCGCCATATCGGTGACAAGCAAGCTGTCATTAACACCCTCATAGATGAGAGTTTTCTTCAGCTGCGAGAAAAGCTTTTACGCGTCACCACCACAGATCCCTTGCAACGCTTATATGACGCAGGAGTGGTCTACCGTCAGCACGCTAAAGCATCGCCTGGAGTCTATGCCCTGCTGTGGCGTTGGCATGCCGGCGCTAGCGCCCAGGCCTGCCTGGACTCTATGACAGAGCTAGTACGCTACGGCCAGGTTGCCGGAAAGATCCGTAAAGATGAGCCTGGTTTAATCGCTTGGTCTATCTGGTCTGCTGTACACGGCTTCGTCCAGTTCGAGACCCGCCCTGAGCATGACTCCCCTGTCGACGACGACGACGCAGCTTATTCTTTCTTGCTCCAGCTACTCATTCGCGGAGTTAGCCTCATTTGAACCTAAGAGAATCGCAAAGATTTGCCCAAACCCTGCGCTAATGAGTCAAACTAGTGCTATACACAGTTCTAGGACCAAACGGCCCTACCATCGGCAGGCTGGCTTGAGTAAACACACCCACTGCAAGCCTAAAACATGTCCTGGCTTTGCGGGGCGAGGAAGGAGCTCAAAATGGAATTCGATGTAACCATTGAGATCCCCAAGGGTAACCGTAACAAATACGAGATTGACCATGAGACCGGCCGTATTCGCCTGGACCGCATGTTGTTCACGTCCACCCGTTACCCCGACGACTACGGCTTTATTGACGACACTCTAGGCGAGGACGGCGACCCGCTAGACGCCCTAGTACTACTAGAAGAACCCACTTTCCCTGGCTGCGTGATTCGCTGCCGCGCACTGGGCATGTTCCGTATGCGTGATGAAAAGGGCGGCGACGACAAGGTTCTATGCGTGCCCGCAGCTGACCAGCGTGCTTCTTGGCGTACCGACATTGAGGACGTCAGCGAGTTCCACCGCCTAGAAATCCAGCACTTCTTTGAGGTCTACAAGGATCTAGAACCGGGCAAAAGCGTAGAAGGCGCCCACTGGGTAGGCCGTGAAGAGGCCGAGGCGGAAATTCGCCGCTCCTTCGCCCGCCTGCGTGAGCAAGAAGGCCACTAATCCCAATCCCATTTTCCTTGAGCTTGTGAATAAAACTGTCCCCCTGGCCGTGGCCAGGGGGACAGTACTTTTACTTTGTAGACGCACGTTTAAGGTTGCAGGTCTCATGTACCGCCTACAAGTTTATGGTTACGCGCGCGGCGCGGTCAGCGCCAGTCACCGTGGGGCATTACAGCCGCACAGCGTAAGGCATGATGCCCGAGTAGCGCACGCCGGTTACCCGCACCGGCACCCCAAAGGTGGGTGCCTCAATCATCTGATCATTACCCAGGTAGATGGCCACGTGATAGATAGACCCAGCAGAGCCGTCGGAGGACCAGAAGATCAGGTCACCGGGCTGGACTGAGTCCAGTGAGACGTGGGTGCCCTCCCAGTATTGGGCGCGCGAGGAGTGGGTCAGACTTACCCCGGCCGCCGCCCAGGAGAGCATGGCCAGACCAGAGCAGTCCACGCCAGAGTAGGACTCGCCGCCCCACACATAATCCACACCGATGAAGGTGTAAGCCTTGGCGATAGCCACATCCGCACCACCAGAAGGGGCAGGAGTCGGGTCAGGTTCAGGTTCCGGATCCGGCTCAGGGGTGGGTGCGGGGGCAGGTTCGGGCTCAGGGGCCGGAGCGGGAGCTGGCTGGCTGGTTTCGCTGGGGCTGGGGGCCGGCTCAGGGGCAGTGGTTTGACTCGGCTGCGGCTCAGGCGCGGCAGTTTGGCTGGGCTGAGGGTCAGGCTGGGCGGGGGTAGGCGAAGCGGTTTCCTTGGCCTTAGCCTCGTTCTGCTTTTCCTGCTCTTCCTTAGCCTTGGCCTGAGCGGCGGCCTGCTGAGCCTGCTTGCGAGCTTCCTCGTTCTTGCGGTTTTGCTCAGCCTGTTCAAGTTGTTCTTGGCGCTGGGTTTCCAGGGCCACTGTGGTGTTGCGCTGAGCTGCCAGTTGGCTGATCAGGTTGGCACGCTGGCTGGTGGCCTGGCTTTGGGCGGCCTGAGCGGCGTTAGCAGCAGCTTGGGCAGCGTTCTTGGTTGCTTCAGTTTTTTGCGTAGCGGTGCGCTGAGCTGATTCTTTCTGCGCGGCAATGCCTTCCATGGTGGTGGCTACCGATTGCAGAGCCTGCACTTTTTGCAGTTTTGCGTCAGTGTTTTCACCCGCACGGTCCAGCGCGGCCTTCTGGCTGGCAATGTCTCCCAGCGAGCGCCCGGTCAGGTAGGGGGAGACTATGTCGAAGGGGTTGCCGCCGTCCTGGTAGGTCTGTACGACGACGTCGGAGAGGCTTTTGCGGGCTTGGTGCGTCTGCTTGGTGGCAGCCGTGGCCTTGGCTCGCGCAGCAGCGGTGGCTGCCTTGGCTTTGTTTAGTGCATCAAGGGATTGCAGATAGTCCTCGGTGGCGATCTGGGCCTTCATGGTAGCGTTTTCAGTGTTGGCCTTGAGTGTGGCCAAACGCGCCTCCAGAGAAGCGATAGAAGCAGAAGTGCTAGCTTCCTTCTGCTTTGACTTGTTGATGTCGTCTTGGCTGGGACCATCTGCGAAGGCCACGGGGTTTGCGGACAACACCATCGACGCCAGCACCACAGCAACCGTGCTGCGGAAGGCGCGTGATCGTTTGTTCTGACTCACGAGGACTCCAATGACTAGGGATATTGAGCGATGGCTGCGGGGTACAGCCCCGGTTTATTTAGCCCTAGATTAATGCCCTGAAGCCCCAAAGGAAACAGTTTCATCACAATTCACATAATCACCATTGTTATCAGTTTTAACATTCCTTCAAGATTCAATTATTATTTAGTGGTGTTTCGCACAATTTGAGGGGTGACCCAAGAATCGGATCACCCCTCAAATTTTTCTAGTTACAGCCCAAAATGGCTGCTAGCACTGCCTGGTGCGGCTACGCAGCGCCAGGCCACCACCCAACAGGGTCAGCGCAAAGGCTACAAACAGTCCCGTTTCCACCCCACTATGAGCTAAGCCACGTTTGGGACTTTGGGAGGGGCTAGGCGCAGCCTTGAAGCTAGCGCTGGGTTTAGTAGTGGACTTTGCGGTGGGAATCGCCCCGCAAGTAGCAGCCAAAGCCGGCGTAGCCAGAGCTGTGGCCACGGGCGTCGTCGCCGTTGCGGTAGCAGAGGCAGAACCATAACCCAGGCCGAAACCACGCGCATAAGCCACCCCGCTAGCCCCGGGCACGCTAACTGGCAACTTACCAACCGCATTGGCTTTGCCGCTAAGCACATCCACCGCAGCCGCCAAGGCCACCGAGTTATTGGCGTAAATCTCCGCCACCACCTGCGGGCCTGCTCCCCCGCCGCTGTAACGGGCCAGGGGGTAGGGCAAGCTGGTGTTAATGACGATCACCTGCTTACCGGTGGCCACCAGCGCGTCAATGGCTTTGAACTGCTGGGCGCCAGGGGCGTAGCTAGCAAAAATCACCGTATCCACGTTGGCTGCTTGGCGCACCCAAGCAGAAATCTCACTGTCGGAAGGATCTTCTTTAGCGTCAGGGTCCCGAGTAAAAACCACACTGAAACCAGCAGCTTTAAGGGGCTCAGGCAATAGCTCGGGGTTAGCCCAGGAGCTGCCAGCCACCAACACACGCGAGCCCTTAGTTGCATCCAAGGGCGCCTTGTTAGCGTCATTGCGCAGCAAAGTAACCGAGTTACGCGCAATCTGGCTGGCCACGTCCCTACTAGCCGCAGTGCCCAGCTTAGCTTGCACGCTAGCGGCGTCGATCGGCTCAGTTTTGAGCACTCCGCGCTTTTGCTTCCACTTCAAAATGCGCAAAACTGACTGATCAATTTGCGCGCTAGTGAGCGATCCGTCTTTAACTGCAGCTTTAACCCCGTCAACTACTGCAGCAGCGTCCTTAGTATTTAGCAAAATGTCACTGCCAGCTTGCAGGGCTTTGACTGCTACCCTTGCGCGAATAGGAGCCAGGAAGTTTTTAAACTCCGTTGAGGCCTCACGCGCCGAGTCCGCCTGAGTTGGGTCTTTATCGGCTTTTTGTTTGGCGCTGTCTTCCTTGTTCTTGAGCTCCTTGTATTTAGCCTGCTCAGCGGGGGTCATTACAGCCAGCTGGGCCCCTTCCATGTCTAGGGCGTCAGTGGTGATCACCCCGGTAAAGCCCAGCTCTTGGCGCAGCAGCCCGGTAAGTACTGGCTTAGATAGGGTGGCCGGCAGGTTTGGGTCAATAGCGTCGACGACGATGTGGGCCGTCATGATCATGTCGACGCCGCCATTAATAGCCGTTTTGAAGGGCACTAAATGCTGATTTAGCACCTGACGCGAGTAGGTTACGCGCGGCAGGCCCAGGTGGGAGTCGGTGTCGGCGTCTCCATGCCCAGGGAAATGCTTGGCTGTGGCAGAGACGCCCTGGCTTTGGATGCCTTGGATTTGGGCACCACCTAGCTGGGCTACCAGGTTGGGGTCATCGCTGATAGCCCGCAAACCAATAACCGGGTTGTTGGGGTTGGTGTTAACGTCCAAAACCGGGGCAAAATCAGCGTTAATCCCCAGCGAACGCATTTCACAGCCCAGCACCTGGCCCTGGCTGTAGGCCAGCGATTGGTTGCCGGTGGCACCTAGCGCCATATTGCCAGGGAAGATTGTGGCCGGGGCGCCTACGCGCGAAACCATGCCACCTTCTTGATCGATAGTGATGCCTAGCGGCACGTTGCCGTCAGCTTTAGCGGCAGCCTGCAAACCGTTGGATAGGGCCGCCACCTTGGTTACATCAGTGTTTTCAGAGCTGAAGTTGTGGGCCCAGTTGAAGTAAAGCACGCCACCTAAGTGGTATTTCTTAACCGCCTGGGCCGGGGTAGATACGCCAGGGCCAAAAATGGCTTGGTTGTCACTAGCGTAAGTAGTGTCATCTGCACTGTCACCGTAAACGTGGGTCCACAGTAGCTGACCCACTTTTTGGTCCAGGTTCATTTTGGCCAGGATCTGCTCAGGGGTTTGTTCCGCCGCCTGCACCTGGGGGGTTAAAGCGGATGGAACTAAAGCGCTTAAGGCGAGGGCCCCTGCTAGCGCTAGGGAAACCAGCGATCGCATGAAGCCTCCTTTATTCTTTTAGAAGCAACAATTGTCGCTACTATTATCCATCGCTAGCCTGTTTAGTGCTTGTTACCAGCGGTTTTAGGTTAAAAGCTTTACCGCCGCACGAGGCAGATATTGCAAAATGGTGCCGTGGAAACCTTCGCCTCCCCTACTGCTATCGACTGGCAGCTACAGGTAACCCCTTACACTCCCCCACCGGCCAACCAGTGGGGCCCGGATATGTTTAGCCCCGGTTTTAGCGCCTACACTTTGCCTTTAGCCGACGACGGCGAAGGTGACAGCCCCGTAGCCACCCTGGTACGCCATGAACCGGGCGCCGATCCATATATGCGTCAGCTGCCGGATAAAACCCGCTTTGTGCTGCTCAGCTTGCACGGCTGGAATGACTATTTTTTAAACCCTGGTATGGCTCGCTCATATGCGCGTCTGGGCGGCGCTTTCTATGCGCTTGATCTGCGCCGCTATGGGCGTTCACTACGCCCAGGCCAGATCCCATTTTGGTGCACTCGGCTAGAAACTTATGACGAGGAAATAGCCGCCAGTCTAGAGATTATTAGGCAGGCGCACCCCCAACTGCCGGTGCTACTGCTGGGCCATTCAACCGGTGGCCTAATTGCCTGCCTGTGGGCGCATCACCACCCGGGTCAGTTAGCTGGCCTGATTTTGAACTCTCCCTGGTTGGAACTGCAAACCACAGCCCAGTTCCGCTCAGTTTCTGCACCGGTTATTCATCGCCTAGCCCAGGCCACACCGCACGCTGTAATCATTCCTACCCAGGTAGCTAATGATTTAAGCCCAGTTGAAGGTGATTCATTTTTTAAACTTTATGACGGCTGGGATCAAGCTAAAGAAGGCCCGCTACCTGCAGGGGCTGACCCGGCTGATCCTTACTACAGCGGCTGGCAAACTAACTGGGACTGGAAATGGCGCAAACTACCCAATATTCAAGCCGGTTGGGCTAGTGCCATCATGGCCGGCCACCAGCATGTACGTCGCGGCTTAAACATTGACTGCCCACTGCTAGTGCTCACTTCTAAGCATTCACACCTCACGCTTGGCTATGGGGACCTGCCTGAACGTGACAAAGACACGGTTATTGACGTGCGCCGCACCCGCTCACGCGCCAATGAGCTGGGCCAATGCATCACCCAGCTGCGCATTGCTGACGCGGTGCATGACATTTATCTTTCACGCCCCAGCGTTCGCAACCAGGTGGTGGCCCAGGTAGATCACTGGTTAGCCAGTTACACGGCTATAGATTTCACCCCGGCTAGTGCCCCAGTTAGTGAGCCCAGCCGCCCAGCGCACTTTACCGCGCGGCTGCTAGCTATTTGGCAGGCTCTAATCAATCCGGCCAAATAGCTCAGTGGCCCTGGCGCCGTGAACGCACTGGGCGTCCCGGCCGGCGCGGACTGCGCTCAGCGGCGGCAATCAGTTCTTCTAGCGACTCATACAGGCTGGGGCCGTCGGCACCAAAACGCCACACATCCCAGCCATCAACCGACTTGGCCGGCTCACAGTGGCGGGCCGCCTGGCCGGGCTCGTCAAAGCTGGTCCCGTCAGAAACCCTAATCATGCCGTCTGGACGCAGCTGAGCGGTGTGGAAGATTCCTTCATTTACTGACTGCCAGGTAATCTGCACCGGCTCACTCAAAATAGAGGCCAGGGCATTCAAAGCTAGACGCGAGTCCTCACCACTGGGGTGCGAACGCGAAACCGTGGACTGGCCTGAGTCACGTCGTGATAGACGCCCCTGACCAGTGACCCGGGCCCGTACCCGGGTGGCACGCACCGGCTGCCCGTTACGCGAGGGGGCAGACTGGCGGTAGCCGGGGGTTACGGCCGGGCTAGGGGCCGGGGTGGGGACAGAAACAGCTGACGGAGACACAGCGGCCGGGGAAACTGCCGTAGGTGCGTGGGGGCTGTACTGGTTAGTTGCCCGCTGAGCGCGGCGGCTACGTCGAGAAAGCGGCGACGACGGCGTCGTCGAGCCTGCAGGGGTGCCAGCACTCTGGGAGGCAGCTGCACCCTGAGAAGCGCCCGCAGAGGCGGCCGGGGCCTGGGAAGCGGCGGGAGTGGGAGCCAACGGGGCGCCAGCAGTAGGCACAGGAGCCGACGGGGTGGTAGCTGAAGGGGCAGCGGCAGTAGGTGCGGAGGCAGTGGCAGGCTCAGACTTAACCACCTCAATACCCTCATCCATGGGATCACCAGCGGGCAAAAGCTTAGCGGTCACAGGCAGGTGGTGAGAGTCAATACGGTCAATTTCCACAAAATTACGGCCGCTAGAAAGCGCACGCACCGAAAGCGAGAACACTTCTAGGCCAGAGTCGCTGAGCACCGACAAGGAAGAAAGCACGTCAGGGGAAATCGAGGGAGACACAATGCTCAAACGCGGGCCGGGGTTAATACGCGCCGGCATGGTTTCGCGGAAAGCCGCCCAATCCTTCTGGAAAGCGGTGGGGCCTGCCGGATATAGGCTGGCGATTTCCGCCCAGCCTAGGTGAGAAGTGGCGTTTAGGCGGCCCATAGCGGCCACAACCGTGGTCGAATCCAACTTAGGTAGTAGCTCCACCGCCACCACCTGGCCAGAGCCGTCAATAGCCACTAGCGAGTGGCCAGCGTCCAGCTGTTTCCAGGCAACCGTAAACAGCGGCCTACGCAGCACCTGCGCCACCTGTTCACGCACCAGATCAAGGGCCTGACGGTGTGCGGACTCATCGGCAACCCCGCCCAGCTGAGCCGGAACTAGCGCTCCCTGTCGGATTTCAAAAATCGCCACGTTTGCCTCATCTCTAGGTTCCTGACCGCTCTTATCATCTCACACTCCTAAACACTGGGGCAGCCTGTGTTCAGCCAGCGCTAAAGCGGAATATGTGCCATTAGCACCAAAAGATAGGTGACCGCCGCCCCGTGGGACGACGGTCACCTATCTGAAGTTAAAAACTCAGCCGTTGATCACAGCGGCGCGGCCAGCCTCCAGGCGAGCCACCGGCACGCGGAACGGAGAGCAGGACACGTAGCTGATGCCCAGACGGTGGAAGAAGTCGATCGAGTCGGGGTCACCACCGTGCTCACCACATACACCCAGCTTCATGTCAGCCTTGGTCTTGCGGGCGCGCTCAACACCGGTCTCCATTAGGCGACCCACGCCGCGCTCGTCGATGGTCTCGAACGGGGAGGTACCGAAGATACCGGCGTCCATGTAGTGGCCGAAGAACACACCCTCGACGTCGTCACGCGAGAAGCCCCAGGTGGTCTGGGTCAGGTCGTTGGTGCCGAAGGAGAAGAAGTCAGCTTCCTCAGCGATGGTGTCGGCGCTGATGGCGGCACGCGGCAGCTCGATCATGCAGCCGATGGGGAAGTCGAGCTCGTAGCCGGACTGCTCGCTAACCTCAGCCAGCACCTTCTCTGCGCGCTCACGGGCGATCTGTAGCTCACGTACTGAGCCCACCAGCGGGATCATGATCTCGGGCTGGGGGCTGCCACCGGCGCGTAGACGCTCCACAGCGGCCTCAGCAATGGCTCGGACCTGCAGCTCGATCAGGCCGGGCATGGTCAGCAGCAGACGCACACCGCGCAGACCCAGCATGGGGTTGGCTTCGTGGTTCTTGCGCACCACGGCCAGCAGCTTCTCGTCAGCCGGGTCCAGGGTGCCGCGTTCGCGGTCCAGGGCCACCTTGACGCTCAGCTCGGTTAGGTCAGGCAGGAACTCGTGCAGCGGCGGGTCGATCAGACGCACGGTCATGGACTTGCCGTCCATGGTTTCGAGCATCTTGACGAAGTCACCCTTCTGTAGCGGCAGCAGCGCGGCCAGGGCCTGCTCGCGCTCTTCGTCAGTCTGGGCCAGGATCAGGTCCTGTACGAACTGCTTGCGCTCACCTAGGAACATGTGCTCAGTGCGGCACAGGCCGATACCCTCGGCGCCACGGTGGATTGCGTGACGGGCGTCGTCGGGGTTGTCAGCGTTGGCGCGTACATGCAGGCGACGGCGCTCGTCGGCGTGACGCATCAGACGGTGCACGCTGGCAACCAGCTCACGGGTGTCGGCGTCCTCGGCGCGGTAGAGGGCCTCGTCCAGGCCACGACGCAGGTAGGTCATAACCGGGGAGTCAACTACCGGGACCTCACCTAGGAATACTTCACCGGTGGTGCCGTCTACGGCGATTACGTCGCCGGAGTGCAGCACAACCTGCTTGCCGTCACGGTTAACGGTCAGGGTGCGGGCTTCGGCGTCGACCTCTAGCTCTTCAGCGCCACAGACACAGGTCTTACCCATGCCACGGGCGACGACGGCGGCGTGGGAGGTCTTACCACCACGGGCGGTGAGCACACCGTCAGCGGCAACCATGCCGGGCAGGTCGTCGGGGTTGGTTTCGCGGCGAACCAGGATGACGCTCTGGCCTTCAGCGGCGCGCGAGACGGCCTCTTCGTTGTCGAAGACGATGCCACCTACAGCCGCACCCGGGGAGGCGGGCATGGCCTTGGTCAGCAGCTCACGCTCTACATCGGTGGCGAACTGCGGGAACATCAGCTTGGTTAGCTGCTCACCGGTAACGCGGGTGAGAGCCTCGTCCAGGGTGATGAGCTTTTCGTCAACCAGCTGGCTGGCTACACGGAAGGCGGCGGCAGCGGTGCGCTTACCGACACGGGTCTGTAGCAGCCACAGCTTGCCGCGCTCAATGGTGAACTCGATGTCACATAGGTCGCGGTAGTGGGTCTCCAGCTTGCGCATGGCGGCGCGCAGCTCACGGTAAGACTCGGGGTCGATGTCCTTAAGGTCGGCTAGCGCCAGGGTGTTGCGGATACCGGCCACAACGTCCTCACCCTGGGCGTTGACCAGGTAGTCACCGTAGACACCGGAGTGGCCGGTGGAGGGGTCGCGGGTGAAGCACACACCGGTACCGGAGGTCTCGCCCATGTTGCCGAAGACCATGGTGCAAACGTTGACGGCGGTGCCCAGGTCGTGCGGGATCTTCTCACGACGACGGTAGATGTGAGCACGCTCGGTGTTCCAGGAGCGGAACACGGCCTCGGAGGCCATGTCTAGCTGGGTGCGAGGGTCCTGGGGGAAGTCGATACCCGCGTGTTCCTTAACGATCTGCTTGTACTGGTCTACCAGTTCCTTGAGAGCGTCTACGCTCAGTTCGTAGTCCAGCTTGACGCCCTTTTCTAGCTTCTTTGCGTCTAGGGCGGAGGAGAAGAATTCGCCTTCAATGTCCAGCACGGTCTTACCGAACATCTGGATTAGGCGGCGGTAGGAGTCCCAGGCGAAACGCTCGTCGCCACTTACCTTGGCCAGGCCCTCAACGGACTGGTCGTTTAGACCAATGTTGAGCACGGTTTCCATCATGCCCGGCATCGAGAACTTGGCTCCCGAACGCACCGACACCAGCAGCGGGTCCTCGGCGTCGCCTAGCTGGCGGCCTAGGTCTTCTTCTACGCGACGTAGCGCGGTGGTTACCTGTACAGCTAGCTCCGGGGGAACAGCGCCGTCGTGCAAGTATGCGCGACAAGCGTCAGTAGTGATAGTGAAGCCAGGAGGCACCGGCAGTCCCAGGCGAGTCATCTCAGCCAGGTTTGCACCCTTACCGCCGAGCAGATCCTTCTGGTCCTTGTCACCCTCACTGAACATGTATACGTACTTGGGCATCTTCGCCTTCTTCTTGTCGATGCTTGCCTTACCATTCGGTGCGTGACGGGAAGTCACGCACCGACAAAATCCTAATGTGACTTATGGCCTAAATTCAAATTTTTATGCCTCAAACAGGCCAATATTTGTAAATATGTTAAAGCTTTTTGTGTGCGCAAGACTACAAATAGCGCTACAATCCCCCAACCAAAATAACGAGGGCCGCCCCCGTTAGCGGGGGCGGCCCTAGTTGCATTAGTGGCCCATCAGGCCTGATGCGTTAGCTTCAGCTAGCATCAAGGTCAGATGCCTTCAGCCTCCACCTTGGCAGATTCAATCTGTGCCGCTTCAGAGCGTTCACTGTCTTGGGCCTTGGGTAGGCGGGCGGCGCCCGGAATGGAAGTGAAGGTGAATTCACCTAGCAGGCCTTCACCCTGAGCATCGACCAGAATGTGGCTGCCGCTAGCAATCTCACCGAACAGGATCTTCTCGCTGAGGGCGTCTTCAATGTCACGCTGCACGGCACGACGCAATGGGCGAGCCCCAAGCACCGGGTCGAAGCCACGGTCGGCCAGCAGCTCCTTGGCGGCGTCGGTCAGTTCAATGGACAGGTTCTGCTCTACCAGGCGCTTGTCGAGGCGGGCGATCATCAGGTCTACGATCTGGCGCACCTCGGCCTTGCTCAGCTGCGGGAAGACGATCAGATCATCGACACGGTTGAGGAACTCGGGGCGGAAGTGCTGTTTAAGCTCACGGTTAACGTGGGCCTTCATTTCCTCGTAGTCCATGGCGCCGCTCTCGGTGGACTGGAAACCGGTGGCTACCGACTTGCCAATGTCCTTGGAGCCCAGGTTGGTGGTCATGATGATCACCGTGTTCTTGAAGTCAACCACGCGCCCCTGAGCGTCAGAGAGGTGTCCGTCTTCAAGGATCTGCAGCAGCGAGTTGAAGATGTCCGGGTGGGCTTTTTCAACCTCATCGAATAGCACCACGGAGAAGGGACGACGGCGTACCTTTTCGGTCAGCTGGCCGCCTTCGTCGTAACCAACATAGCCGGGAGGGGCACCAAACAGGCGCGAAACCGTGTGCTTTTCGGCGAATTCACTCATATCCAGCTGGATTAGTGCGTCTTCGTCGTCGAACAGGAACTCAGCCAGAGCCTTAGCCAGCTCAGTCTTACCCACACCGGTGGGACCGGCGAAGATGAAGGAACCGCCGGGGCGCTTGGGATCCTTGAGTCCGGCGCGGGTGCGGCGGATGGACTTGCTCAGCGCCTCGATGGCCTTGTTCTGGCCCACAATGCGCTTGTGTAGCTCGGCTTCCATGTTAAGCAGCTTGGTGGATTCAGCCTCGGTCAGCTTAACCACTGGGATGCCGGTGCTCATGGCCAGTACTTCAGCGATCAGGTTCTCGTCTACCTCAGCTACCTGGTCTAGGTCGCCATTCTTCCAGGCCTGCTCCTTGGCGGCACGCTCACTACCTAGGCGGCGTTCGTCGTCGCGTAGGGCGGCGGCGCGTTCAAAGTCCTGAGCGTCGATGGCGCTTTCTTTTTCACGCTTAACTTCAGCGATGCGCTCATCAATTTCGCGCAGCTCTGGCGGGGCGGTCATGCGGCGGATACGCAGGCGGGCGCCAGCCTCGTCAACCAGGTCAATAGCTTTGTCTGGCAGGTAGCGGTCATTGATGTAGCGGTCGGAGAACTTAACAGCCGCTTCGATGGCTTCATCGGTGATGATGACGCGGTGGAAGGATTCGTAGCGGTCACGCAGCCCCTTGAGGATCTGAATGGCCTGCTCAATGGTGGGCTGCTCTACCTGCACCGGCTGGAAGCGACGCTCTAGCGCAGCATCCTTCTCGATCTTGCGATATTCCTCTAGCGTGGTGGCGCCAATGGTCTGTAGCTCGCCACGGGCCAGCATGGGCTTGAGGATAGAGGCCGCGTCGACGGCGCCCTCAGCCGCGCCGGCACTAACCAGGGTGTGGATCTCGTCAATGAACAAGATGATGTCGCCGCGCGTACGTACTTCTTTAAGCACCTTCTTTAGGCGCTCTTCGAAGTCACCACGGTAACGCGAGCCGGCCACCAGCGAACCCATATCCAAGGAGTAAAGCTGCTTGTCGCGCAGGGTTTCGGGAACATCACCATGCACAATGGCCTGACTGAGACCCTCCACCACAGCGGTTTTACCTACACCGGGTTCACCGATTAGTACCGGGTTGTTCTTGGTGCGGCGCGAAAGGATCTGCATGACGCGCTCCATTTCCTTGGAGCGGCCAATTACCGGGTCAAGTTTGCCTTCGCGGGCGGCTTGGGTCAGGTTGCGGCCAAATTGGTCTAGGATGGCGCTTCCCGACGGCGTCCCCTCCTTGAGCGCAGAGGCGCCAGAACCCACGGTCTCTTTGGCGTCATAGCCGCTGAGTAGCTGCATTACCGCCTGACGCAGGGCTGCCAGGTCGACGTCGAGATTACCCAGAGCCTGAACTGCCACGCCTTCGCCTTCACGCAGCAAGCCGAGCAGGATGTGCTCAGTGCCAATGTAGTTGTGGCTTAGTTGTAGGGCTTCACGCAGGCTGAGCTCAAGTACTTTCTTGGCGCGTGGGGTGAAGGGGATGTGACCGCTAGGGGCAGACTGGCCCTCGCCAATAATCTCCACTACCTGGGCACGTGCCTTGTCTAGAGTTACGTCCATTGACTCTAGAGCTTTGGCTGCTACGCCCTCACCTTCGTGGATGAGGCCCAGTAGCAGGTGCTCTGTGCCAATGTAGTTGTGGTTGAGCGCGCGCGCTTCGTCCTGGGCTAGGACGACGACGCGGCGAGCTCGGTCCGTAAAACGTTCAAACATTCGGGGCTGCTCCTTGGCAGGTCCATCGATAACTGTATGGCTTAAGGCTATCCCGCTTTCCTATAAAGCGGTCTAGCGGTTTCGCACGCGGCATATGCAAAGTTGAGCCTAGCCGACTCAGGTCAGCCAAAACCATTACTCACGCCACGCTTTATTTGGATTCCAAGTAATCCGATCGAGTATTTCATACGATGTCCCGAAATCTTGGCGCCTCAAAGAAGGCACCCTAAAAACTGGGAGGACCGCCCCCACTGGAAGGGCAAGCAAGCGCCACGGAAGGGCAAGCGGGCCGGAGCTAAGCCTCCCCTCGAAGGTGCATGACGCATACTTTGCCGCGCGATTCCATAAAAAACCTCAATTCCCTAGGGAATTAGGATTTTTTTAGCTAAATATAGCAGGTCACTTCTGTCAAGTAGTGAATACTTATTTTCTCTATGAAAAATAGCACATTTAGACTACAATATTTGCACGCGCTTAGTGACTATTCAAGTTCCGCGCTCTAACTGGAGGTATACACATGCGCATCGTCAAGCAAACGCTTGCAGCCCACAACCGTGTTTCTGACGGCCAACTTGTAAGCGCCCTGCTGGCTTTAGGTTGCGCCGGAGCAACGTGGCTCATTTCCCCCTCAATGCCCCTGTGGGCAGCCTCAGTCAGCTTCGTGCTGTTCTTCGTCTGGCTGGCCACCATCGACCGCATCACCGGGATTTTGGAGCCGGCCACCGGGCCCGGCACGTTTAAGTCCACTGCATCTAACAAGCACGGCGCACTGCTACTAGCGGCGCTAATTGCCATCACGGTGATCGCAGCCTGCCTATAAGCAGGCTGGGCGGTGCGCCCAAGTGGCCGTAGGCCCATCATTGGCGCCACTATGCAAGGGAGCCTGGCACCGCCGGGCTCCCTCTAGTTTGCAGATCCAGTTTGCAGATCTTAAGTCACTTAAGCCCATCCGGAGGCCGCTATGCCGCTATGAGGCAAAGCGCAAACCTCACCTAGGCCTCAAGCTCAATAGTGACCGGCCCATCGGCCTGCATATCAATCACCATGTGGGCCCCAAACTGGCCCGTGGCCACCTCAAGCCCCCGCGAGCGCAGATCCTCAACCACAGCCTGCACCAGCGGCTCGGCCACATCAGCCCCGGCCGCCTGGTTCCAGCTGGGGCGGCGCCCCTTGCGAGTGTCGGCATAAAGGGTGAATTGGGAGACCACCAGCACCGGGGCGGCAGCGTCGGTTACTGACAGCTCCCCTTCTAGCAGCCGCAAGTCCGCGATTTTGCGGGCAATTAAGGCCACCTGGGCGGCGCCGTCGTCGTGAGTAGCCCCCACTAAAACCAGCAGGCCCGGGCGGTCAATAGCGCCCACCACCTGGCCGTCAACACTAACTGCGGCGCGATTAACACGCTGGATAACCGCCCGCATCAGCTGCGCCGGTTGTTGCGGTCGTTATCGTCAATGACGCGCAGCTTGGAGCGCACGCGGGCCGGGGCCAGCGCCGCCAGCTGGGGACGCACCCCCGCCAGGTACACTGCCGAGGCCGCCACCGCGATCATGCCGAAGAAGGAGTACCAGCCCAAAACCACGCAGGCCAAGCCCGCCCCAATGTGCACCCCGATCCAAGCGGACTTGCTTAGGCGCGAGGCAGCCGGGAATAGGTTAGCCGGACGTACCAGGGTGTCTAGCAGCGCCCAGACAATAATCAAAAACGCGCTGATAGCCAAGGCAATGTTGACTATGGCTACGAATTGGCTTACGTAAAAGGCCACATACGTCAGGATTTCGCTCATACATACCTCACTTAAGTTCTTGACTGAGTCTAACGGCTAAGCTGCGTTTTATGGGGCTAGCCATGCTCAGGGCGCAGTCGCTTTAAACCCAGGCCCGGACGCTGGCTGGGTGAGGCTTCAGCCTTACCTGCGGGATCAACCAGTAGCTCTTGGCTAGCGCTTTCATAGCCGGATTCCAGATCTACCGCCAGCTCAGCTTGTGCGGGCACGCCTCGACGCACTAGGGCCAGGGCGATATTACCCAGCTCCCAGTGACGCGCCACGCTGGTGATCGCACCCACCACCTTGCCGGCAGGGTTGTTGCCAGCGGGCAGATATACGCGCGCACCTACCTCAGGTAGCTGCCCCTGCCAGCCGGCTAGTTGCAGCTGCACTAGGCGACGCGGGGGCCGACCCAGGTTGACCGTGCGGGCGATGGTTTCTTGGCCCGGGTAGCAGCCTTTGTTTAGGTGCACGCCGGTGCGTAGCCAATCTAGCTCGTTGGGGATGGCGCGGGCGTCCACTTCACGCGCCCAGCGTGGCAGCCCAGCCTCGATGCGTAGCGCCTCCCAGGCCAGCTCCCCCACTTGGGTTAAGTCTCCGGCTTGGCCAGGTTCTTGGCCCGACGCCGCCGCCTGGCTTGGGGCTAGCGCATGTTCCTGGCCAGGGGCTGCTTCTTGGCCCGACGCCGCCGCTTGGCTTGGGCCTGGCGCTTGGCCCGGCGCTTGCTCTTGGCCGGGGGCAGTTTGCCCAGCTTCGAGAGCCACTACTACCCCGCCGGCGCGGTAGTTGGCGCCAGGGTGGCGCGTGCCGGTGAAGTAGGTGCTGCCACCGGGGGTGATTCCCGGCCAGGGGTCACTCCAGGTGGTTACTAGGTTTTCGACGACGCCGGCCAGCTTTTGCACCCCGTCACCGATAGCCCCAGCTACCTGCAGATCTGGACGCACCTGGGCCTGCACGCGCAGCATGAAGCGGCGCGAGTTAAGCAACTGGGCTAACCCCTCACCGCAGCCGGCATCCACCAGCAGCAGCACGCTTTGCTCGCTCGGGGCTAATTGCTCAGCCGGGGCCGGCACCAAGCCGGACACAGCCAAAGCAGCGTAGAGAATATGGCCGTTAGCGTCCAGGAACAGCACCTGGCGGGAGCTGCCATCATTTTCCAGGTCGGTTAGCACTTGGCTGGAGACGGTGGTCAGGTAACTGAGCCGGTCAGCGCCACTTACCTCAACGACGTCGCGACTAAGCCACGCCCAAGCCTGCCCCTGGGCCAGCAGCGCCTGCTCACGCAGGGGGTTACCAAAGTGTTCGGGTGCAAAAGCCATAGCGGGTTATGGCTACTCAGCGCTGGGCTCGTCAGCGCGCTCGCCTAGGGCAGCACCCATTTCAGGCTCTTGCTGAGCCTCGTCTTCAACGCGGCTAAGGCGGCCAGAAGCATAGGTTTTAAGCTCTTTACGGCCAAAAGCATCCATGTCCTGGGTCCACATCAGCTCAGAGTTAACCAGGCCGTACATGCGGGTCATGCGTTCTAGCTCAGCGGAGAACTCGCTGCGCTGCACGCTGGTGGTAGCTAGCTCAATGCGCGGCCCCTGCACGGCGCCTTCCCATACGGCGGCGTGACCAGCCGGGTCGGCACTGATGATTTCCAGGTTGGTGATGGGAGTTACCGGGCCGGAGGCAGATTCAGGAGCTTCAGGCTTGTACTGGCCCACCGGACGCCAGTAAGAGGTTTCAGTGGACCACACCTGGGCCGGGGTGATCTTGCTGGCACCTTCAGCGCCGCTCATTTCAAAGTCGAGGTTCTCACTCTTGGTGGAGTCAACGGTCCAGATAGTGATGGTCTGCTTCAAGTAGGGACCGCCGTCGTGCTCGAAGCTCATCTCCTGATATACCGCCTGCTCGGGAACATCCTCGCCGTAGGTAAGAATGCCGTAGCCACGCCACTTACCTAGCAGCCAGGCTAGGGGGTAAAGATCGGGAGAAATATCGTCAGGAAAAGTAAAAGCCACGTGGCCAGTGTACGCGTCAGCCAGCTAGCTGGTCACGAAAGTTAGCCAGCCACGAAAGCGGCCATCACCCTGGCAATGTAGTAGGTGGGGGCGCCCACAGCCAGCACCGGCAGCACAGCTGAAGTGATGGCGGCGCGACCACCGGGCACCCAGCGGTGTGTCCACAGCACACGGTTAGCGATTGCCATCAGCAAACCAGCCACGAAACCGATCACCAGGCAGCCCGCCCCGGAACGCAGGGCCGTATCCACAGCCTGGTGGGAGGGGCCAAAAAAGCCGGCCAGGGCCAGGGCCACGGCCACGGCGCAGCTGGTTAGGGCCGGGATGATCACCGTCAGCATTTCTAGCACCCACGCGGGCACCTCCAGTACCGTCAGCGAAGCCCCAATCAGCAGGGCCACAGCCGTGGGCACAATAACGCTAGAGGCAGCCAAGCCGGAGGAGAACACACACCAGGCAGCCCCGGAAACCAGCACCACCACCCCGGACAGGGAGGTAAATAGTTCTTCCAGCAGGCCTTCGTGGGCTCCGGAACGCATTTGTAGGGCAAATACTGCCAGCACCCCAATACCAGCTAGCTTGGTGGCGTCACCGTATTCGTCGGTTAGGGTGAGCGTGACGGCACTGGCGATCCCAAATAGTGCCAGGAAAATACCGGTGACATTGTCGTGCTCGGCCTGAATCAATGCCGGCCAGCCTTGAGCGAAACACACCGCCAAGCCACACACCAGCAGGCAGGTAACCCAGAACGGGGATACGGCAGTTAGGGCCAGCAATAGCGGCATAACCCCAGCCATCGCCAGACGCGTCCAGGCAGTGTCCACCAGACCGGTTTCCACAACGCCGTCGCTGGTGTGATATTGGGTCCCGTAGCGGCGCGCGGCCTGTTCCTTCACGCTGGTACGTGTCCGCTTACGCCCGGAAACCTGGTTCTGGGCGGGTGCGGCAAGGGGTTCTGATTGCGCAGGCGAATTAGTCACCCTTGAATCGTCCCATATGCTGCCGATACATGCACCTTAACCACCCAAAAGGCCGTAAACTTGTGCCTGGTGTCGCATTAGGGGTATCAGTACTTTAAGGAGGAAGCAAATGAGGCTGGTCATGCTTAGCAACGAGCCTGAGGCCAGTGCCGTGCTGCCAGCCATCGCTTTTCTCGAACACCAGGTGCAGGTTTTGCCGCCCCAGCCTGATTCTTATGGGGCGCTTGAAAATGCCGACGTCGTAATGGTTGATGCCCGCACGGATCTGTTGCGGGCGCGGCCCCTATGCCAACTGCTGGCCACCTCCATGGACTATACGGTGCTGGCTGTAATTGAGGAGGGCGGGGCTGTGGCCCTGACTTCCTCTTGGGGGATTGCTGATTTTGTGATTGCTTCTGCTTCTCCGGCGGAGTTAGCGGCCCGGTTGCGGCTGCTGGAGTCTAGCGTGGTTGCAGACAGTAATTCTGGCTCTAGTGGTTCTAAGGATGAGTCGATCCTGGAAGTTGGCGACATAGTGATTGACACTGACGCCTACAGCGTGCGTTTGCATGGTAACACCCTGGATTTGACCTATAAGGAGTTCGAGCTGCTTAAGTATTTGGCTGCTAACCAGGGCCGGGTGCTTACCCGTCAGGCTTTACTCGATGCCGTGTGGGGCGAGGATTATATTGGCGGTTCACGTACTGTGGATGTGCATGTACGGCGTTTACGCGCCAAGCTTGGCGGTGAGCATGATCATCTCATTGGCACCGTGCGTAACGTGGGTTATCGATTGGACTTGGAGGAGTAACCGTGTAGAGTTGGGGCCGGCATCGGGTCGCGACGGGCCCCGGGCTCCAAAATCTGCCGCCACGAGCGGCCTACGCGCCGACTGGCGCTCTCCGACCCGGTGCTGCTTAATCTTTTCGGCGCTTTTAATCCCTTTTATAACCCTTACTTTAACGGCCTTGCCGGGCCTTGCTTTAGCGCTCCTGCTGGGCGGGGTTTTAGCGGCCCTGCTGGCCGAGGTTTTACCAGCCTACTGGGCTTTGCTTTAGCTGCCCTAGTGGCCGGAGTTCTCATACAAGTTGCGGATTACTTTGGCTGGGTTTCCTACGGCGACGGCGCCGGCTGGGATGTCCTTAACCACTACTGCCCCCGCACCCACTACGGCGTCGTCACCAATACTGACTCCGGGGCAGACGATTACCCCGCCACCAAGCCAAACATTGTTACCGATAGTTATGGGTTTGCCGCCTTCTAAGCCGCTTTTACGGGTGGGCGGATCCAACGGGTGGATGGGGGTTAGCAGCTGCACGTTGGGGCCGATTTGGCAGTAATCTCCGATGACGATGTCGGCTACATCCAGCGCGGTTAGCCCAAAGTTAATGAATACGTCGCTGCCTACGCTGATGTGGCAGCCGTAGTCGACTGCTAGCGGGGGTCGGATAGTTACGTTTTGGCCGACGTCGCCCAACACTTGGCGCAGCAGGGCGTCTGCCTGGCCTTTGTCGCCAGCAATAAAGGCTAGGCGGTATTCTTCCAGGAGTTTGCCGCTACGGGCTGGGATTTCATTAAAGCGCGCATCGGTGGGGTCTACGCGGTATAGCTGCCCGGAGCGCATACGTTCCCAGTTACTACGGCTGCCGTCTAGGGCGACGGCGTCTGGCTCACTCATACCAGAATGATACCTAGGGTGAGGAAGATGATGGCTAGTAGCGGGGTGGTACCTTGTTTGAGGGCGGCTGGGCGCTTGTCTGGGCTGGTGATAAATAGCAGTGCGGCTGCAGCCAGCATGGAGCCGGTCCCGAAGAACATTAGGCTTAGGCCTACTGCGTGGCTGGCGGTGTAGTAGATGATGGCGCCTAGAAGTATTTCGATAGCTAGAAATAGGTTGTAGAAGCCTTGGTTGAAGGCCATCTCTTTAGTGTTGGTGGCCTGCTGGGGGCTCATATTGAAGGTGGTTAGGGTTTTCTCGCTGGTCCAGGAAATGGATTCCATTTTGAAGATGAGCACGTGAATGAGAGCTGCAGCAATAGCTAGGACTAGGCCGGTAATAAACATCTGTATGCCTTTGAATTTGAAGGGATGAGTTTAAATGGGGCCTGGCAAGGGTGGCCCGTAAGTATAAAGGCAGCTTCAGGCTGCCTTTAAATCGTAAAAGTCGGCCGTTACGGCCGATGGGTTGGGAACATAAAAGTAGGGGTGTGTTAGAAAATCTAACACACCCCCTACAACGTCCGATCTTCAAGACCACAAACAAAAAAGAGTGGTGGGGGCGCCGACCCCACAACAGGACCAACACCCCCACCACACAAAACACGGTTGGCAGTGCCCTACTCTCCCACAACCTACCAGTTGCAGTACCATCAGCGC
>ERZ773180.296-NODE-296-length-32394-cov-5.408330_pt1 | contig 32394 bp, 22 predicted proteins | sample MGYA00511080_ERZ773180 | MGnify/ENA primary metagenome ERZ773180 (study PRJEB29015, sample SAMEA2738175) | human oral metagenome | biome: human oral; feature: human-associated habitat; material: saliva | place: China | collected 2178 ... | reverse complement strand
ACTTTCTCCTATGATCGTAAAAATTGTCTTAGGTGAAAGTTTGAAGAGTCTTATAAGAGAATTAAAATTGTCTTATAGGAGAATTTATCGGATCATAGGAGAAAGTTTGGAGGCGGTGCGGAGGCGGGTGAATCGGGGTGCGTAAGGCGGTGTTGTTTTGTAGCTGAATCTTCGATGAAACCGTGCTTTTTTGAACTTTTCCTCCGTTTTTACATTACTTTTTGCACGTTCTCGTAAAAGCGTGAAGCGCCCTTTACTCGTAAATCGGCGTGTTTTTGAAAGACCAACCCTGCGGGGTTGTCATTAAACCCTTGATTCGTAGCAGCGTTGACGCTTTGCGTCAACACTGCCCTGCCAAAAGACTAACCCCGATGGGGTTATTGGCGGACAAAAGTGCGAGGTGTTTTGCCAATTTCATCGATGAAATCGGGTATTTTGATATGTATTTTGAATGGAAGTGCGGTTATTATCGGAAGAGGTTACGCGAGGATTTTATGATTTTAGGCGGAAAGTTGGAGCGTTTATAGGTGCGGTTGCTTGCAATGAGGGGTATCGGTGGACGAAGTCGTGCGGAAATGGTGCGATTTTAGGCGGGAAATGGGGCATATATCGCAGCGAGTTTATGTAGCAGTATGGGAAAATACCGACAAAACAAGCCCTTAGGCTTGGTCTTTTGGCAGAGCAGGGTTAAAGTGCATAGCGCTTTAACCCTGTTTAATGGATCACGCCGTTTTGCAACCCCTTAGGGTTGGTCTTTCAAGGTTTGCTGCGTGTATGAATTGGGGTGTTTTTGAAAGACCAACTCTACGGGGTTGTCATTAAACCCTTGATTCGTGGCAGCGTTGACGCTATGCGTCAACACTGCCCTGCCAAAAGACTAAGCCCGATGGGGTTATTTGTGAATGGAAGAAAAACTGCAATCATTATGGCCTAAGACAGCTAAATCGAAAAAGACTCGACGCGTACAAGAAAAAAAACGAGGATGCGTCATTTTGACACATCCTCGTTTCGAGGTCTATGGTTGGGATGGGAGCAAGCGTTTCTTACACGGAATAGATTTCGAGCAACTGATTGTAGTCGTCCGCTACGAAGTCTGTTGAAATCGTTTACAAAACCGTGCTCTTCTCTTGCGGTAATTTTACCTGCTCAAGTTCCTTTTAGTGCTCCCCCGCACCCCCATTGCTTCAAGCCGATAAGAACGGCAGGAACAAAACGTGGCTGCAATACCCAAACACTTTATGGATTGATCCTTTATTACTTAAAGATCTTATTAGCCTCAGTGTAAGTAACCTTAACTTCTATTTCTCGGTTGTCTACTGCAGAACGAAGCGTATAGCCGATAGGGGCTGCAGATTGAACCAATTGAGCCGGTGTTGGCTTCTTGAGGAAATTGAGTAAGTCTTCGTATGAAGTAACATCTTTACCCATGCTGAGCGGACCACCATGAATCAAGACATGCACTTTGCTTTCCTTAAAGTACTTATAAACCTTATTGTCCGTAGATACGCCTCCACCAACGTTGAATTTCTTCACGGCTAAGTTAATTTCCGTTTCAAACGTCTTACGAACAGATTCAGCACTTTCATTTGTTTCGATAAGCAAGTTAGCTACACGACCATAATCTACGCTGCTAACATATACCGGTTCGTACTCTCCGGTCTTAACGAAAGTACCCCAATCTTCGAAAAGGATAGGATCAACGCTGATGTTGTAGAAATTTTGACGTATTTTCACTAGGACATACTTCTTAGTGTTGCTAGTTTCCTTGTTATAAGTATACTTCAGTTTTACGCCAAGCAAATTGTTCAATACACCAACTTTCACGTGGGTACGGAAAGTCTTATTACTACTTTCAATAGTGGTAACCTCGTGTGCCGTATAAGACAAAGAAGTTTTATTATTATCGTAGTCAATACGATCTCTGTTGTCGTTAACGAGGTCATTTACGTGCTGGCGCACCTCGCTGATCAACGGCAAAGTCTTCGTAGACACCTTAACACCAGGGCCCTGTAAAGACATTGACAGCGTAATTTCCTTCGGATCTTTAATGACGAGCGGAGAATAGCCAATTTCCAACAAATCGCCACCACGTAAAACGCTACCCGGATAGATCACTGGATTGTCCCGAACGAGCTCAACAGGAGTAAACGAGTCTTGCTTTCTTACGATTTGAATATACTCACGCTTGTCGCCCTGCACATTATCGGTCGGCGTTTCGCTTTCTACGACGTCTTTGAGTGTTTTAAACTCTACACGCTTCATATCAGCCTGAGTGGGAGGTTCGGGCGTGTCGTTGTTGTTACAACTTGCAGCTACAAGGCCCAAGAACAGAGCGCAGGCTGCATTACCAAATAATTTCATACTTTTCATTGTTTTGTTTGGTTAAGTTATACTTAATATTTATCGTTTTTCTAACTTTAAATTCTTGAATTGGAATGATGTTGGTGTCGGGTTGTCTGCCGAAGTAATGGTTAAAACAAAGTCAGAGACAACAAGATTCTTAACTTCCGGCCTTCCTCCGTGTTGTTCTTTGTCTTCATAGAAATACTGAGGAACATTGCCTTGGAATGTGCCATTAAACACTTTACCATCATAGAAGATCTTATAAGTATAAGAACGCTCATTAGAAGATAGCCCGGAATTATTAAACAATTGGTCTGTATTAAATTCGCCACATCTTACTTTGAAATAGAAATTGTTTCGATAGTGTCTCCTCGTACGAGGCTTATAACTATATTCTTCGAACCATAGTTCTACGCGTAAGACATTAAACAGTACAGGTTGATGCGTAATCTTTCCCTTGGGTTTCCCATCTACGCGGCGTTGGATTTTCAGATCGTGGATAAACGTTCCATCTGACATCGTTATATATTTAATTTGATAGAGGCCGCTAGAGGGCAGTACGTAAGGAAACTCGTTGATCGTCTCCCATTCCTTCACTGAATCTCCATCTTCAACCTTACCTATCATAAGCTTAAAGTCTTGGTTGATTCGCCGATGATAGTCTGCAGAACCAGCTCCTTCAAAGTCCAACGTATAAGTAGTATTCTTAGGTGCTTTGGTATCAACAATTCTAAAGTCATAATAGATTGTATCGCCCAATAAGAGCCCATTAAGGTCTTGATCGGTATGCACACCTGAAGCAGGCGTAAGCCGCACAATGACAGAGTCACTACTTGTACTCGCACCGGGTTCAGACTCTTCCGGTGTATCTTCGCCTGAATTATGATTGCAGGCGGTTAAGCTGATCATCAGTCCGCACATCAGCAGAAAGAATGAAAGCCCTGAGTTGTAGATTTTTTTCATAATCGGATATTTTGAGAATCAATTTTGTCTATACCACTATACATTTAGCCGCGTGACTTTCTACGCCCATTAACCTCTCTCACCATTCTCAGATTCTTATACTGAAAGAGCGTCGGTGGCATATCATTCGAAGGCTTAACGGTAATTACAAGTTCTGAGATATACTTGTCTTGAAATTCAGGTCCACTATTTTTTCCATAATAATGAGACTTAGACTGATTATAAAATGTCTGCCACACACCGGGCTCAAAGGTATCGTTATATTCGACCCCATCACACACAATTTTGTAAGAGTAAGAGCGTCCGGGAGTTTTTTCAAACAATTTATCTGTCGCGAAGTCACCACACTTTATACTTATACTTAAAGAATACCTCACCAAATAGGTATTAGCACCATACAGATCTTCCGTCGATTCTACAGCATAGAGGAGATTTATTGCTAGGACATTAAATACAACAGAGAGGTTTGTAACCTTGCTATGGGGTTCTTTATTTAACCTGCGCTGAAGTTTGAATTCGTGAATAAACGTACCATCTGAATTAACCACGTACATCAGTCGATAACGACCCTTTTCCGGCAAAACATAAGGGAAACCATTCACTTGATGCCAATCTTTCGTCGAGCCATCGCTTTCTATTTTAGCAATCTTAAGTATAAAGTCTTTATTGAAGCGTCTATGATTATACGTACTATTTACACCTTCAAGGTCAAGTGTATAGTCGGTCAACTTAGAAGCTTTTGAGTCCTCTATCGTAAGATTATAATAAATAGTATCGCCTACTAACAAGCCGTTAAGATCTTGACCAATGCGTGCACCGGTAGCCTGCGAAATTTTTGCAAAGATCGAGTCGCCCTTCTGTTGCACTTCGCCCGAATTAGAATCATCCGGAGTAGGCTCATCAGTCGTAGGCTTTTCGGGAATGTTATCGCCCCCATCCCGACTACACGCCGACAACGTCACCATTAAGCCACACAACAACAGACTGACTGAAAATATTGAACTGAAAAACTTCTTCATATATATTATTTTGAAATCTCAACTATGCCAAGACGTCCACGCGCCGTAGCGAGATTAAGCGCTTTAATACTCTTCTCTTTACTTTCTTCTCCAATCATCATCTCTTCGTACTCTCAGCTTCTTATATCGAAATTTGAGAGGAGCGACATCGGCTGCTGTCTTAATCGTAATAATAAGATCTTTAATATCCCTAGACAAATAATCAAGGTCTGGTTCTCCTTTTCTCTTATCATAGACCACATATCCGCTATGATAGAACCGCTGATAAACATTTGGCTGGAAAGAGTCGGTATAATCTTCATCCTTATAAACAAGCTTAAACGTATAGGAGCGACCTTTAGGGAAGTTAGGATCAAACATTTCAAGCAATTTATCTGTTGGCAAACTTCCACATTTTATTTTGATACCCATCAAATATCTCACCCGCTCATCATAAGGAACTGATAATTTTTCAACAGCATAAGCAATATCCACGTCCAACACATAAAAAACGATCGGGAGGTTTGTGATCTTGCTATCAGATTTGCCATTCGATTGACGCTTAAGCTGAAAGTTATGATCAAATGTTCCATCAGTCTTAGACTTGTACATCAAGCGATAATCACCCTTTGACGGCAGCGTATAAGGGAAGCTCTTCACCTCATTCCAATCTTTTGCCGAGCCATCTGCTTTGACTTTTGCAACAAAAAGGGCAAAGTCTTTTCCGATTTGCCTATGATTTTCGACGCGGCCTGCCCCTTCGAGGTCAAGCGTATAAGTGCTCGACTCTGCACCTTTAGCGTCTGTAATCTTAAGATCATAATAGATTTTATCGCCTACCAAAAACCCCTCCAAGTCTTGACCGGACTCAGCTGCCGGTGTCGGTACAAGTTGCGCCAAGATAGAATCGCCTTTCTGTTGAGGTGTATCGGGATTAGGCTCATTGGGGTTAGTCCCACCTGAAGAAGGATCTTCTGTGTTAGGTTTTTCAGGCGTCTCGCTCCCTTCATGGCTGCAAGCTGTCAAGCTTACAGACAAACTGCATAGAAGTAAGACTGCGGAAAATATAGATTTGTAAAACTTCTTCATTTGTTGCTCTTTTGAGTTACTAAGTTTTTTGTTATGGTGTTTTTGCGCGTATTTATACTATACTCTTCTCCAATTAACCACTTTTCGCATCTTTAGATTCTTGTATTGGAAGTAGGTAGGAGGCGCACCATTAGATGGCTTAATTGTAATAACAAGTTCTGAAACATACTTATCATTAATATACGGCCCTATATCGTATACATAATCTTGGCCGTATTTTACAAAAACCTGTTTAGATCCAGATTCAAAAGAACTACTATACTCCTTCCCATCATAAATGAGTCTATAAGCATAGGAACTGCCATTCGACTTTTCAAGTAGCTTATCTGTCGCAAAATCACCACACTTTATACTTATACCGAGGGAATACCACACATTATAACACACATTACCAACTTGCACAATGTCAAGGTTATAAACAAGATCCACATCCAAGACATTAAATACAACAGAAAAATTTGTAAACTTGCTATTAGGCTTATTATTTACTTGCCGTTGAAGTTTGAATTCGTGAATAAATGTACCATCCGACTTAGCTACATACATCAAGCGATAGCGTCCCTTTGACGGCAAAGTATATGGAAATTCCGTTATCTGATGCCAATCATTCGTCGAACCGTCTTCTTCTATTTTAGCAACCTGGAGCGTAAAATCTTGATTGAAGCGTCTGTGATTCTTTGTGCTACCTACGCCTTCGAGGTCAAGCGTATAGGTTGCCGACTTAGGCGCTTTGGGATCATCTATCGTCAGGTTATAATAGATAGAATCGCCAATTTTCAAGCCGTTCACGTCTTGACCGATGTGTGCACCCGTAGCTTGCGAAATGGTCGCTAAAATTGTATCGCCGCTTTGCTGCGGTTCTTCGGGCATATCCTCGCCCCCATTGTGACTACAGGCAGTAAGACCGGCCATCAATCCACACAATAAGAGGACGACAGCCAAACTAGAATTGTAAAACTTCTTCATACATCTCTCTTCAAAAATCCCAACCATGTCTCGTTTAATATAAGATTCAACAAGGATTCTGTATTTGGGCGCGAAAGTAAGCGAAAGCCTTTGCGCCGCCAAAAACGTATTTACAGATATAGACAATTAGAAAAGATTCTATCGTGATTCAAACTATCTTAAATCACCTGTAAAATATTCAGCGTTATGACTCATTTTAAAATATTATGCACGTAAAAACCGCACTACTCAAATAAAGTAAGGAAAAAGCAGAGCTTAATTGCCGGACATTTGAAGACCGAAAAGCAATCTGCTTAAGCTACTTTAAGCGTATTTAGCTTTTACCATAGCGATGGAAACGACTGTTTAAGGTCTTTTTGTTTTTATCAGCGATGACGCTTATCGTTGTAAACATTGCAGCAAAAGCCTCTGCTACAATTTTCAATTGAGGCCTCCTGGCGGGCATTGCACACGCGATGCAGAAAAACGATGAAGGGGAAGAGAAAAGCAGATTAGGAGGAGAGAATATTTATTTATGAATACACCTACTCCCATTCACCTACCGGCTGTCAAGGTAAGTCTGCATAAAAAACAGGAGGGACTGCCGGGCCAGATATGACACAGCAATCCCTACTGATGAGTTGATACCGACAAAGCCGATGCAGCGCTACGTTGAGGCAGCGCGCAAGGCCTCGGCCGTTTCTTCTAATTCTTTATACCACGCTTCGCCAAAACGGCGAGTCAGAGGAACTTGCAGAAAGCGATAGAGGGGCAGACGCAGTTCTTGGCCTTTGCGGCGAGCAGGATCGCAGATGCTCCAACGGTGATAATTGAGTCCGATGCAACCATTACTCAATTGCTTTTCGCGAATAGGATATAAGGCGCAAGAGATGGGTTTGCACCAATCCGTATGCTGTTCGCGATAAGCACGCTCGGCAGCGCAGAGGCAGCAACCGGCTTCGTAGCAGGTGAAGACGCAATCTTGCCCATTTACGATGCTCGTCACCAAATCGCCCTCGATGTCAACATAAGCTACACCTTGTTGGGCTATGACTTTGCGCGCCTCAGCCGATAAGTCGCCCTCAACAATCGGCAAAACGCGCTCCAGCTCAGCAGCCTCATCGAGCGTAAGCGGCGCCCCACTCTCGCCATCGACACAGCATTGGCCGTGGCAGGCAGAAAGATCGCAACAGAAATATTCCGTGACGATTTCAGTAGACAATAAGACTTTGCCTACTTGCAAAATGGGTATTTCTCGACGAGAAGTGTGCATCTTATACTAATATGTCGTGTGGAAAAGCAGCATCTCTTTACCAATTGATAGGCTCCAAGCCGTGAGCGCGCAGATAATCATTGCAAAGGGTAAAATGATGGTTGCCAAAGAAGCCGCGGTAGGCGGAAAGTGGCGATGGGTGAGCCGAGCGCAAAATAAGGTGGCGCGAAGCATCGATGAGGGCGGCTTTTTGCCCCGCATAACTACCCCATAAGAGAAAAACAAGGTGCTCTCGACTAGCGCTAAGCCGACGTATGACGGCGTCAGTAAAGGTTTCCCATCCATGACCTTGATGGCTGCCGGCGGCGTGGGCACGCACAGTCAACGTTGCGTTGAGTAAAAGAACACCTTGGGCAGCCCAGCGGCGCAAACTCCCGCTCGCGGGAATGGCATGGCCGACGTCGGCTTGTATTTCCTTGAAAATATTTTGCAAAGAAGGAGGAAAAGGGACGCCGTCGCGCACACTAAAACAGAGGCCTTCAGCTTGGCCGGGTTCGTGGTAGGGGTCTTGGCCCAGAAGTATGACGCGAACGCGATCGAAAGGGCACAAGTCGAAAGCATTAAAGATCTGCGACCCCGGCGGATAGCAAGGGCCGGATTGATACTCGGCTCGCACGAAATCGGTAAGTTGCGCAAAATATGGGCTAACAAACTCGTCGGCTAAGCAGGCTTTCCATCCGGACTCTATCTGTACTCCCATTGGGCAGTTTATTCTAAATAGGTGTAACCGTAAAGGCCTGCGCGGTAATTGCTGATAAACTCTTTGCCCTCTTCGATGGTGATGCGGCCTTCGCCCACGGCCTTATGGACCCAGGATTCGAGACGGCGCACTAGGCTCTTGGGATCGTATTGGACGTACTCCAAAACGTCGGCCACGGTTTCGCCATCGATGGTCTTATCAATCGTATATCCTTCGGCATTTACCGAGATGTGGATGGCGTTAGTATCGCCAAAGAGGTTGTGCATATTGCCCAAGATTTCCTGATATGCGCCAACGAGGAATACACCGATATAATAGTGTTCGCCTTGCCGCACATCGTGGAACGGGATGTAGCTCGTCTGGTGGCCGTTGTTGACATAGCCAATGATTTTTCCGTCGCTATCGCAGGTAATGTCTTGAATCGTGGCTGATTGCGTAGGCCGCTCGTCGAGATGGGCAATAGGCATAATAGGGAAAATCTGATCGATGGCCCAGGAATCGGGGAGCGACTGGAAGAGCGAGAAGTTGCAGAAATATTTATCTGCCATACGCTTGTCGATGTCGCGTAGCTCGTCGGGCACGTGTTTTTGGTGGTGAACCATTGCACTGACTTCGTGGGTAACGCTCCAATAGAGAGCTTCAATTTGTGCACGCGTCTTGAGGTCAAGCATACCCATACGGAATAAATCGAGGGCTTCTTCACGGATGTCTTCGGCGTCGTGCCAGTCTTCAAGCATGGAGCGCGGCGATGTTTTGTCCCAAATCTCACTCAAATCTTTGACGAGTTGATGATCGTCGGGCGATGGCTCAAAATCTTCGGGCATTCGGGCGGGGCGCACGCTTTCTAAAACGTCAAGAATCAAAACGGAATGGTGCGCGGTAAGTGATCGGCCGCCTTCGGTTATGAGGTTCGGATGGGGGATATTGTTCTTGTTAGCCGCATCTACGAAAGTGTAGACGCAGTCGTTGACATATTCTTGTATAGAGTAATTGACACTACTCTCAGAGTTGGATGAGCGCGTCCCGTCATAGTCTACACCTAAACCGCCGCCGCAGTCTACGAATTGTATGTCGAAACCCAATGAGCGCAGCTGCACATAAAACTGTGCCGCCTCGCGCAAAGCGGTGGAGATTCTGCGAATTTTAGTAATCTGACTGCCGATGTGGAAATGGATAAGTTTGAGGCAGTCGCGCATATTCATTTCGTCGAGCATCTGCAAAGCCTTCAAAAGTTCACTGGAATTGAGGCCAAACTTTGAAGCATCGCCGCCGCTTTCCTCCCACTTACCTGCGCCGCTGGAAGCAAGCTTGATGCGAATACCTAAATTAGGACGAACGCCAAGCTTCTCGGCAGTGCGGGCAATAATAGCCAACTCCGGCAACTTTTCAATCACAAGAAAGACGCGCTTACCCATCTTTTGCGCCAACAGCGCCAACTCAATGAAGTTTTGATCCTTGTGGCCGTTGCAAATAATCGGGCTGTCGCTATCCATATTCGTGGCAATCACGGCGTGAAGTTCAGGCTTAGAGCCGGCTTCGAGGCCCAAATTGTAACGCTTTCCGTGGCTAATGATTTCCTCAACAACCGGACGCATCTGATTTACCTTAATCGGGTAAATTATAAAGTGCTCTGCTTGAAAATTATACTCTTTTGCGGCGTTGTTAAAGCACTGTGCAGTCTTCTCAATGCGGTTATCCAAGATATCCGGAAAGCGCAAGAGCATCGGCGTCGTGATGTCCTGCTTCGCAAGTTCTTCAACGACGTCCTGCAAGTCAACCTTTATGCTATCCTTACGCGGAGATACGTAGACGTGACCTTGCTCGTTTATACCAAAGTAACTGACACCCCAACCCTTTATTCCGTAGAGTTCCTCGGAATCATCAATTTTCCATTTCTTCATTGCCTACAATCGGTGTAGATATTTGCTTTTAGCTTGTTGTTTATGCGTTTGGCGGCTGTGCCGGCACGTATTCGTGCGGCGCAGCTGCAATTTTCTATCAGCCATTCAAGCCGGCGACACTTTCTGTCGCGGCCAGGCGTTGCCGGATCTCGTTTACGACGTAATTAATCTTGCTAAAACTGTCTAAGACGTCTATATTAATAATGTGTCGCGCCTGTTCGTAAAAGGGCGAACGCTGTTCTAATTGCGCGGCGATGTACGATTCGAGTTCTTCGGGCGACTTTCCCTCCAGCAAAGGTCGGCGTCCGCGACTCATCTTCACGTGATCGCACAACGTGCGCGGAGAGGCCTTCAAGTAGATCGTTTCTGCTACCTCGTTCATAAAGTCCATGTTCTCCATAAAGCAAGGCGTGCCGCCCCCACAACTGAGAACAATATCTTCAAAGGCTGCAACTTCACGCAGCATACGCGATTCTACGTCGCGAAAGTATGCTTCTCCCTCATCCTCGAACATCGCTGCGATCTTCTTATGGTAACGTTCTTCGATATACCAATCGAGGTCGTAGAAGCGACGTCCTATGGCCTTCGCCAAATCGCGACCTATGATGGTCTTTCCGGCGCACATATAGCCGATGAGAGCAATACTCTTACTCATACAGACGTCTTTCTGATCAAGTCTTTTTGGTGGTTCGCCGACGCGATGGCCGCGCCGGTTTTTTATTTTCTTCCGCAATGATTTTTCGACACTCTTCGAGCGTCAATTCAGCGGCGCGCTCAGCCACGGCTTTCGGCAAGCGATAATTTTTCTTTTGGAAGGCGATATATGGGCCAAAGCGTCCTTTGAGCACCTCCAAGTCCGGTTCCTCTTCAAACGACTTTATGTGTCGTTCGGCCTCTTCTTTGCGCTTTTCGACAATCAATGTTTCCGCTTCCTCCAGCGTGATCGTCATCGGATCTTGATCTTTCGGGATAGACACATACTTTTTCTCGTGCATCACATAAGGTCCAAAGCGCCCCACATTGATTACGACCGCCGATCCCTCAAAATCGCCCAGCGTGCGCGGCAGTTTGAACAAGTCCAAAGCCTCTTCGAGCGTAATTGTCTCAATACTTTGCCCCGGTTTAAGGCGTGCGAAGCGCGGTTTTTCCGCTTCTCCCGCTGCGCCGAGTTGAGCCATCGGCCCGAAGCGCCCTATTTTGACGCAGATGGGCTGTCCTGTAGCCGGATCAGTGCCAAGTTCTCGTTCGCCGGCCTTATGCGATGTTTTTTCCTGCAAGATTTTTTCTACCTGCGGATCGAAATGGCTATAGAAGCGACGCAGCAATTCCTGCCAATCTTCGTTTCCTTCAGCCACTTGGTCAAAGTCCTTCTCGACTTTCGCCGTGAAATTATAATCCATGATCTCCGGAAACGCGTGCAAGAGAAAGTCGTTGACGACGAGGCCCACATCCGTCGGGAACAACTTATTCTTCTCCGCGCCGTAAGTCTCCGTTTTAGTCGTATCCGACAATTTTTCGCCGCGCAAAGCGAGCACATTATATTTACGCTTACTTCCCGGCCGATCCTCCTTTACCACATATTCGCGCTGCTGTATGGTTGAGATCGTAGGCGCATAGGTCGACGGGCGTCCGATGCCCAATTCTTCAAGCTTATGCACCAGCGACGCCTCATTATAGCGGGCCGGATGCTGCGTAAAGCGCTCTGTGGCCGTTATTTCTGTGCGCTGCAGCGTAGCCCCTTTCTCTATTGGGGGCAGCAGGCCGCTCTCTGCGCGCTCTTCATCCTCATTGCTGCTTTCGCGATATACTTTTAAGAAACCGTCAAACTTAACGACTTCGCCCGTGGCAATAAATGGTTCTGCCAGGCCCGTGCCGGCGATTTCGATCGTCGTTCGTTCGAGTTCCGCGTCAGCCATTTGGCAGGCGATAGTCCGCTTCCAGATCAATTCATATAAGCGTTGTGCTTGTTTTGTGCCGCCTATTTCCCGCGCCGTCATATCCGTTGGGCGAATAGCTTCGTGTGCCTCCTGCGCACCCAGCGCATTCGTATGATACTGTCGGCTTTTATGGTAGCCTTGCCCCATCGACGCGTTGATAACTTCCTTACAAGCCGACAGGCAAAGACCCGACAAGTTCATCGAGTCGGTACGCATGTAAGTAATGAGTCCGGCTTCGTATAAGGTCTGCGCGAGTCGCATCGTCAGCGCCACGGGATAGCCCAACTTGCGTGCGGCTTCCTGCTGCAAGGTCGAGGTTGTGAATGGCGGCGCCGGCTTCCGCTTTGCCGGCGTCTTGGTTACGGTCTCCACCGTAAAAACGGCCTGCTTGCAAGCTTCGAGATAGGCTTGGGCTTCGGCTTTTGTTTTGAAGTTTTTGCGCAATTCTGCTTTCAGCAGGACAGATTCGCCTTGCGCTTCGGGCAAGGTAAAAAGTGCGACAACGTGGAAAGATGCCTCCGACTGAAAGGCTGCGATTTCGCGCTCTCGCTCTACGACGAGGCGAACGGCCACGCTCTGCACGCGACCGGCTGAAAGGCTGGGTCTCACCTTGCGCCACAGAATCGGCGAAAGTTTGAAACCGACCAAGCGGTCTAAGACGCGGCGCGCTTGCTGCGCATCTACGAGTCGCAGGTCAATATGGCGCGGCGCTTGGATAGCCGACAGGATCGCCGGCTTCGTGATTTCGTGGAAGACGATGCGATTTGTAGCCTCGGGGTCCAACTTTAAGACTTTCGCAAGGTGCCAACTGATGGCTTCTCCCTCGCGGTCTTCATCGGAAGCCAGCCATACGGTCTCGGCCTTCTTGGCTGCGGCCCGCAAGTCGGCTACAACTTTCTTCTTATCGTCGGGTATTTCATACTGAGGCTCAAACGTTTTTAAGTCGATCCCGAAATCTTTCTTCTTCAGGTCGCGTATATGACCATAAGAGGACATTACTTTGTAGTCCTGTCCTAAAAATTTCTCAATGGTTTTGGCTTTTGCGGGCGACTCCACAATGACCAAGTTTTTTTGTCTTTCCGTCATGTTACGTATTCCTCTTCTTATTTCCGCTACACCGACAAGATAGGCCGAAAGAAACTATCCGGCAGCGACAACGGCGCAAGCGGATTCTGCCGATGCTCACTTTTCGGCCGCGAAGATAGAAAAAAAAAATGAGGGCTACACATTATATAATACGAGTTCGCCCATTGGAGTGTAAAAAATGAGATTTTCCGGCAGACTTCGACTTGATTTTTCTTCCTGACAGCGCATAGTTTTGATACCAAAGCGGCAAACCGGCTGCACCAAGCGGCAACTTAAAAGGCGGAGCGGCCGATAGCGAACGATGCAGATTGAAGAGCCTTTTATTTTCTTTTGATTATGAGCGAATTGAAGCTGAATAATCAGCCCGATCATTCGCTTTACCCACTTTCAGATGCGGGCCATCGTTTCGTTTGCTGCCGCCAAACCATAGTTTGCTCCCACCAAACGATAGTATGCTCCCACCAAACAATAGTTTGCTGCCACCAAACGAAAACCAAGGGCACGAAAGCCGCAGCTTATGGCGTCGAAAGCAAGCGCTATGCCCTACTTCATCACCGCCGCACGCACTTTTCGCTTGCGCTACCAAGCCCAAAATAGCTGTTAGTATATTAAAATCGCTCTTTTTATCCAAAATACAATAAAATAACGGCGATAAACTTGCCATTAAACAAGAAATTTCATAACTTTGCTTCCAAACAATACTTACCATTTAAAGCGCACGAGTTATGAGACAGGACTTTTCAGACGATTTTCGCCTAAGAGAGACGGCGGAGCGTGAGGAATTCGAGCAGGAGATCTATACGCTCGCTCGACCTACAGCATACACGCGCAGACGACGCTTGCAGGAAAAGGACGAATGGTATAGTATGCTGGACGAAAGTTAAAGTAACCATTGGACAAAAAAGTACTTCAAGCGCAAACTATTAAAGCCGAGGCTGCCCGCCTCGGCTTTTCGGCGTGTGGACTGGCGCGTGCGGAGCGGGTGGATCAGACGCAGGAAGCGCGCTTTAGGAAGTGGATAGCCGAGGGTAAGCACGGAGAGATGGATTACTTGGCGCGCAACATCGAAAAACGCATGGATCCGCGCTTATTGGTAGAAGGTGCGCAGACGATGGTCGCAGTGGCGATGAATTATCTGCCGGCTCATCTACCCGAAAAGCCGCCTTTGGCGCGCTATGCTTATGGAAAGGACTATCATGACGTGGTGCGCGAACGCCTGCTTGCCTTGATGCAAAGCTTAAACCTGAAGCCGTTTGAGGATGGACGCGCCTTTGTCGATACGGCGCCCGTCGATGAGCGTTATTGGGCAGTCAAAGCGGGCTTGGGATGGACCGGTCGCAACGGCCAACTGATCATACCGCGTGCGGGGTCGTACTTCTTTCTCGGCGAACTGATCTTGGTGCATCCGGCTGACGCTTATGATAGTCCGAAGCGCAACCTTTGCGGCAATTGTCGAGCCTGCGTCGACGCTTGTCCCGCCGGCGCACTCTGCGGAGACGGCAGTATGGACGCGCGTAAGTGTCTTTCTTATCTGACCATCGAACATCGCGGACCGCTGCCCGAAGAGGCGGGCGAGCAGATGGGCGATTGCTTCTACGGCTGCGATCGTTGTGCGGAAGTTTGCCCGTGGAATCGCTTTGCCCGCCCTACGCAGGAAGCCGCCTTTGCGCCTTCAGCGGAATTGCTCCGAATGAAGACCGAGGATTGGCGGACGCTGGACGTAGAAACTTACCGTCGCCTATTCAAAGGATCGGCCGTTAAAAGAGCCAAATATGAAGGACTGAAAAGGAATATCGACGCCTGGAAGCCTTAAACATTCCAAAAAACACAGAAAAACCGACCATTTTGCGTAACTTTCACCCTGCTTTAGACGTTATACCTCATAAGAACCAATAAAAAACCAACGATAACGATATGAACAAAGGATCTCTTTTTGCACTGCTCCTTTGCGGAGCGCTCCTAACGACGGGTTGTGCAAGCAAAAAACAACTGGAAACACTACGAAATGAGAATACGGCGCTGCGCCAAGCTAACGAGGAGGGCCGTATCCAATTGGCCGAATGCAACGCAAATTCAAATAATCTACGCAACCGACTCTCAGATGAGCAACGCCGAATAGACGATCTCAGGAAAGATTATCAACGCCTACAAGGCTCACTCGACAAATCGCTGCAGCAGAACTCGCAGGGAAGCGTCAATATCTCCAAACTGGTAGATGAGATCAACGCGTCCAATAGATTCATTAAGCAACTGGTAGAGGCGAAATCGAAGTCAGACTCTTTGAATATGGTGCTCACCAACAATCTCACACGCTCATTGAGCAATGACGAGTTGAGAGAAGTCGATGTTAAGGTGCTCAAAGGCGTAGTCTACATTTCGCTGGCCGATAATATGCTCTACAAATCGGGTAGCTACGAGATCAATAGCCGCGCCAAAGAGACGCTAAGCAAGATAGCGAAGATCATAAAAGATTATCGCGACTACGATGTCTTGGTCGAAGGCAACACTGATCCTGTGCCCATTACGCGTACAAACATTCGCAACAACTGGGACTTGTCGTGTCTGCGCGCTTCGAGCGTTGTGCAGGCCCTGCAAAACGATTATGGCGTAAACCCCGCACGCTTGACGGCCGCCGGACGTGGAGAATACAACCCCGTAACGACGAACGAAACGGAAGTTGGCAAACAGCGCAACCGCCGCACGCAGATCATCATCACGCCAAAGCTGGATCAGTTTATGGACTTGATTGACAAAGCGCCCGAAACGGACAATAAGAACTAATTCATAAAAAGAGCTTACTCCATTAACACGAGTAAGCTCTTTTTATGTGTACTATAGCACAGAATCGCTACATTATCTTGCTGAATTTTACGATCGTCGGGACGGATGGTTCCGCCCCTTGTTACGTTTCAACTCGCGGTAAACGGTGCTGTTATGCACGTTTATTGTGTCTGCTATACTTTTTACCGGCATTTTCTTTTTCAGTAATACGAAAATAGTGTTTCTTTGTGCTGAGGTTAATTGATGATATTTCATACAAAGTTGATTAATCTCGTGGGATTTCTGTCTCCCTTTTCTTTTTTGTATTGCTACTTAAATCTTTTGTCTCGTCGGGGCTTTCAGCCCCTTGCCGACAGTGTTCCCCAAGTGTTTTCATAGTCTTATTTTAAAAACAAAGACTATTTGCACCTCTTAGGAGAACTTCTACAACAAAAGTGTATATTTTTATGCATGAAGATTAACAGAAGATGATATTTGTTATATATTTGCCACTGAAATAAAGAAATACTTGTCGCTAAGGGCAATGAAAAATCATCATATGAAACCAATGGTTCTTGCTTCCCTTGAAAAGAACCATAAAAAATTAAAACAACCGATATGAAAAAAAACACTACTATGTATGTTGGTAAGAGGGAATTTAGATCCAACCTGCAGCGGATCACCCTCTTGACATTTGCCGCATTACTCTTGTGCATGAGTATGAATGCGCAAACCGTGGAAAATGGTGTACTCGTTTCGTGGAGCAACGCTTCGGGCGAAATAACGATTCCGCAAGGGGTCACTAAAATTGCCAACCAAGTATTTAAGGGGAGAAGCAGCATCACTGCCGTGAATTTTAATGATGGACTTGAAGAAATTGGCGATGAGGCTTTCATGAATTGCAGCAAAATCAACAAGTTCAACTTCCCCAATTCACTAAAAAAGATAGGTCTCAAGGCGTTTTATAAATGCTCAAACCTGACCACCATCAACTTTGGGAAAGGACTTACCATACTTGGCAGCACGGCTTTCAGCTATTGCGGAAAATTGACGAAAGTAGATTTGCCAGGCAGCATTGCGGCCATTGGCAACAATGCCTTTAACTATTGCAAAGAGCTGAAAGAAGTGACGGTGGGCAATGGCACCAAGAAAGTGGGCGATCAGGCTTTCCGCCTATGCAAAAAGCTCACTACGATTACTCTTCCCGAATCGGTTGACAGCATTGGCAACGATGCCTTTCGAGACTGCTCGCAGCTCACCACAGTGAGCCTAGGGCAAAGTGGTCTCAAGCACATTGGCAATGGCGCTTTCTACAACTGCCAAGCACTCACGATTTTGGAACTACCCTCGACTGTTGAGAGCCTGGGCGATTATGTCTTCAGTCAAGATAGCAAACTGGCATCGCTGGTGTTGCCTGCAAGCATGAAGCACATTGGCGACTTTGCCTTTACAGGTTGCACCCAACTCAACGAGATGCCTCTGCCAGCCTCGCTTGAAAGTCTCGGAAAGGGAGCTTTCAGCAAATGCACCGGACTGAGTACAATGATTATTCCAGCCAAAACGGTGAATATCGGCGAACAGCTGTTTCAAGAGTGCAGCAACCTGACCCAGGCAGAAATTCTTGCACCCATCACAAAAATTCCCGATGCCACCTTTGCTTACTGCACGTCATTGCAAACCGTAAAACTTCCCGAAACAACAAAACAAATTGGATGCGAAACATTCAGGGCTTGCCAAGCATTCACCACTTTCGCTTGGCCGCCAATATTGGAAACCATTGATTCGCTGGCTTTCCGCGGATGCACGGCATTGACCGAAGTGAAACTGCCCCCAAGCGTGAATTACGCTGGCAAAGAGGCATTCAGCCACTGCACAGCACTGAAAGCCATTGCTCTGCCGGATAAAATGGATAGCCTGGGCGCGATGATGCTGGCCTATTGCGATGCACTGGGACAAGTGACCTTTCCAGCCGCCATCAAGCATATCCCCAACTCCGTGTGCTATGGCTGCCCCAAGCTGACAACCGTGAAAATCGGTAGCAAGGTGACCACCATAGGTAGCACAGCCTTCTCGCTTTGCGTGGGTCTGAAAAAATTTGAAAGCAATGCCGTGAGGCCTCCCAAGGTGCTCGACAACGCCTTCTCGGGTATTGTGCTTGGCCAAACCGAACTCTTGGTGCCAGCCGGCACAAAAGCAGCTTACCAACAGGCCGAGGTGTGGAACACTTTCAACCCCATCACCGAGATGAGTGATGTAGCGGCCTCTTTCACGACAGAACTGGTGACTGGCAGCGAAATCTATGTGGGTGTGAAGTCGTCAGAAAAATTCGCGATCAAGTTTGGCAACGGGGTAAAAGTGGACTATGAAGCTGGCGACTACTCAGCACTCGGTAAACGCATCAAAGGCATTGTGAAAGGTGCCAAGATTGAACTGTGTGGCAATGCCAATGCCATTAGCGACATCAATCTAGCACAACAAAAAGTGACACAAATCGACTTGGGACAACTTCGCAACCTCGTGTCGCTCGTGCTCTCCGAGAATTTGCTTGACACGCTCGACATGACTAAATTTGCCTACCTGAAAAAACTGCAAGCCGACCACAACAAGCTCAAATCCATTGACCTGAAAGAAAACAAGATGCTGGAAGAAGTTCGATTGAGCTACAACCAAATCAACAGCATTGCACTTCCCGATAATGCAGCCTTGAAGAAAGTAGTGATTTCCAACAATCCCATCGCTACGCTCGACATGAGCCGCCTGCCCAACCTGACTGCCTTTGAAGCTGATAGTTGTCTATTTGCAACCATCGATATTCTGGGCAACACCAAACTTGAAGAACTCGATATGGATGCCAACGCCCTAACAGCCATCAACTTTGGCAATCACTCCGCCTTGTGGTGGGTGTACTTGGGCAGCAACCAATTAAAAGCCATCGATGTGACAGGCTTGACCGCCTTATCAAACTTCAATGTGGCAGACAATCTGCTTACAGCTATCAATGTAACGAAAAACGCTTCGCTACGTGAACTCTATCTATCAGGCAATAACATCGGCAATGTGGATTTAACGCAAAACAATAGCATGATGCGTCTCTACGTGAACAATTGTGGCATGACCGAACTGAACACCAAGCCATTCGATCGATTGAGCACCCTTGAGGCCAAAAACAACAACCTCACAACAATCGATCTCGCCGCCAACACCAGACTTAAAAACTTGGCAGTAAGCCACAACACACTCACACAGCTCAACTTGAGCAAGAACACTAAGCTCGAACGCCTCGAAGCTGACAACAACATCCTTGAAGCCGTCACGCTCAACGTAGGCAACAAGTTTGTGAAATGCCTGTTGCACAACAACAATCTGACTACTGCAACCATCGACGGTATTTTTGCCAAACTACCCGACGTGAGTGCGATTACAACTGACCCCGATGTGTCGTATCACAAGACGATAACCGTGTATGCCAATCCCGGTTCGGCCGATTGCAACGACATGCTAGCCACCAACAAGGGCTGGAAAGTTGAGAAAGGAACTCCATCGGGCATCACGATGCCAAAACAGAACAATGGCCTGATGGTGACCACGGCTGGCAACACCATCCTTGTAAATGGCATAACAGCTGGCGACAACTACGCACTCTTTGACCTCAACGGGCGTATGGTGGGCAACGGCACGGCCACCACAAGCAGCCTGAGCATCAATATAACTAAGCTCCACCATGGCTGCTATATCTTAAAAGTGGCTAATAACAGTGTTAAAATCATGCACTAAAGTCCAAATACAAAGCATCTGAGCAATTCCCAAGTGAGGAGCTTCGACCAAGCCGAAGCTCCTCACTTTTTCATCGACACACGCCCCCTATGGAAAAAGAACAAATCAAAACAAGGGATATTCTCATTTTATAGTTGTAATTGTGTACTAAATCATATCTATTTTATACTAAGATGAAAAGAACATTTACCCTATGACTTGAAAGCCTCTGCCTAAAACCCTAACTTTTCTTACCTTGACCAGACACTATTTCTGTTCATTAACTACATCAGTATACAACACCATCTATGAATCTTAAAAGTATTGACAGTAGAATGACAACTATAGAGAGGGCTACCGAACTCACAGTTTCTTAGGTGCCTGTCAGATGGAAGAAGTCGCGGTGTCAAACGTTAAAAACCCGTCTCAATGCTTTTTTAAAGTCAAAAAAGTATTGTGGAATCAAAATTACGCCCTATTTTTGCGAGGCAAATATGTTATTCCAACTGATTCTAATCTAAATTGTCTAAAAATGAAAAGGATTTTACTCGCACTGGCTCTTGTGCTGAGTTGCTTTTGCAGCATTCAAGCACAATTGTTACAGCCAACTGTGGACGCTCCTTTTGTAAAGGTTCTTACACCGACAACAAAAGGCACAATCAAACCCGGCACCAACCAAGTTTGGTGGGGCTATTATACCGACGGGATGCTGCGTGATGCTATCGGAACGCAGGTCGCCGAAACGGTAGAGCAAGCCATCTTCATCAAAGGCAACGACCCCTTTATGGCCGGCAAGAAGATTCAGGCTATCCGCTTCTTCATCCGCTCACTCAAGGACGTTTCTGAAGTTCGCGTATGGCTCGCTAAGCCCAACGCTTCAGGACTGCCGCCTGCCAACACAAAACAGGCTGACGTGTCTGTCACTTGCGACCTTACGAAATTGCAAGCCGGCGATCAAGATCAAAAACATCTGGGTATTGCAAACGACATTGCTCTGACGCAGCCCTTTGAGGTTCCGGTTGAAGGCGTATTCGTCGGCGTTACTTTCGAGATCGAAGCGATCAATGATCCGATCAATGCCTCGCCCATCGTAACGACCGGCAGTGGCACAGACGTTGACAATTCGCTCTGGGTACGCACGGGTGCTCGCATACCAAACTGGACCGACGCAGCCAATAAAGGCTTCGGCCGTGCAGCAATACAGGTCTTGAGTGAAGGTGCTATTCCTGAATACGCGCTCGATACAAAAGACTTCGACCCGGTATATATGAAGCCGGGCAAACGCACGATCGTCCCCGTAACAGCAATGATGGCCGGCACAAAGCAGATAAACAGCTTGGCCTTTACGATGAAAGTGGGCAACCGCGAGCCATCGCAAGAGCAAACAGTAAATCTACCTCAACCGCTCACCTTGTTTGGCCAAGAGTTACTCTTAAATATTCCCGTCAACGCTCCTATGCAGAGCGGCGAATTCCCCGTAGAAGTGACGATCACAAAGGTTAACGGAGAAGCCAATGGTTCTATCCACCCCACGGGCAAAGGTGCCTTTGTCGTGCTGGAGAAAGAGATTGTGCGCAACGTTGTCGTAGAAGAATATACAGGCACAGGCTGTGGCTACTGCCCGCGCGGCATTGCCGGAATGATGAAACTGCGCGATACTTTCGGCGACCGCTTTATCGGCATCGGCATCCACCGCTACAACCAAAGCGACCCGATGTTTATCACAAAATATGAACGCTTAGCTTGGGAAGGCGCACCCAAGTGTATGCTTGATCGCGGCGATCAGATCGACCCCTTCAAGGGCTCCGGCGAAAGCATTACGAAAGACTTCCAAGAGGAGATGGAGCGCACTTCGGCTATCGATGTAAGTGTATCCGGCGTCTTGGATGATGCAAAAACGCACGTCTATGCTACGGCTAACATCTATCCGCTCGTTAGCGGCAACTTCAAGTTGGCTTATGTTTTGGTAGCTGATGAGGTTTTCTGCCCGAAAGACAACTGGCGCCAAATGAACTACTACTCTGCACGCCGCAGAGAGACGCAACCTGAAGAGATGGCGCAATTCTGCATGGGCGGTGCGCAGGGTACGAAACTCTTTGAGTGGCACTACGATGACGTAGCGATCAGCAGTTCTTACGACAACAACGGCAAGAACCAAGTGCAGATCGGCGCGCTCGAAGCCGGCAAGACGATGAAGCATTCCTTCACGATCGATATGCCGACGGATGCAGAACTGCTCTCTGCTGTTCAGACGAACAAACTATACGTGGTGGCAATGGTCATCGCCCCCGACGGCCGCATTGAGAATGCAGCGAAGTCGCACGTAACGCCGATCGCAGGCATCCACGATATCGAAGGTACGCAGACGCTCACAGAAGTAGCTCGCTACACGATCGATGGCCGCCGCATCAGTCAGCCGCAAAAGGGCGTGAACATCGTGAAACTCTCTGATGGAACGACCTTCAAGGTATTGGTAAAATAAACCGACGAGGCTCAAGGCCTGTTTAACATAAGGCGCCGGCAATGAGTAATCATAATCTCATTGCCGGCGCTTTTTATTGTGTGCAATCTAAAATTGCATCATGCGGCACGTCGTGGCCAATTATTCAAATTATAGTCCGTCTCGCACAGCGCACAGTTTGAACCCCTTCAAACCTCCGCCGCGACCAAGTACCGGCAACCACTACCTTTCTCCCTTAACCAAGATTTTCTGACGACTCGTGCCCACATTGCGAACCTTACCGGCAGCCTCAAGTGCTTGTACCAGTCGATAAGCCACAGGCCTCGACAGATGGAGCGCCGCGCGAAGGTCACGCACAAGGATGAAAGCAGAAGCGGAAAACAATTGGTCGAGCGCAGCAGCCACTTCTGCCTGTTGAGGCGCGGCATAAGGCGTTCGCCGATAAGTAGTATTCTCAAAATCAATGCCGTGCAAGGCTTTCAGCAAGTCCTTTTCGGGACGAAATTTAACGGTGCGCACGTGCGGATTACGCAGGCGAAAGTGCCCCGTCTTCGGATCTTCGCAAACCTCTCCTTTAACGGCAAGCGAAAAATAGCCCAACCCCGGCAGATGAACCCGATAGCCGCTCCCCAGCTGATCGACCATTTCCGACCGCAGTGCATCAAGCGCCGCAGTGAGGTCAGCAGAAGTCAGCGACGAAGCCTTTTCAATGTGCTGCCCCATCCTATCCATTTCGGCCGTGTCATACGCATCAACGACCACGCGCATCTTTGCATCATTAGCGACTCTACCCTTTGTTTTCAATAGTTTGTAAGAAACTGTCATAAGCTTTTGTTGTTTTTCGTTATGGTAAAAGTAAACTTGTCATTCATGGTTATACGTCGTCTTACGTGTAGCGTAGCAAACGCCGCGCCTATAAGGCCTCGCCGCACTTCCGCTTATCCGATTGAAGTGCCACTCTATCCATTTTTCAGTCTCTACGTGCAGACATTATCGTCTCAACACGTAGAGACCATGATCTCAACTTGCAGAGACCTCCGTCTCAACACGTAGAGACAACGACTACGATAGTGCAAAGATAAGCAGAAATTAGCAAACTGCGAAAAGACCATAGCAGCCCCGGCAAACCCCAACTACATCTTTTGATGTGAGCTATAACGCGATCAACAAACTTAAGAAACGATTATTTATACATAATAATCCGATGCATTCAAAAATAAAATATACCACATTTTGATGCGACCATTGTGCCTTTATAACATAGGCTTTTACCGACAAATTAAACGAAATATACCCAAATACTTGCGCGTTTATTTATTTATCTATACCTTTGCACTCACTTTTAGGGGCTTAGGCCAACCGAAAGGATTCATCTTATTAAAAATGAGTAGATAAAGCTCCCTGGTTATTAAAAAACTATAGGAAGCATGGCAACAATAAGTACAACCAAGACCGGCTATCTCAAAGTAGAAACTAGCTACTTTGAGCTCTACCGCATGCTTGAAGTCGAACTAAAAAGATGTGTAGAATAAAGAAGACGGCCGCTTTCGAATATATCGTAACTAAGCTGATAGGCTTAGACCTAAAAAATGAGAATATGGCGGCTATGGACCCTACAAAGAGAAAAGAACTCAACGAGAAGCTTTCAGAGTACCCTATGACGCGTTATATGGAGCTCCTCTACTTTCTATGCCTGACAGAAGCGATAGTAGAAAGGGACAAACAAAAGACTAACGCCACGCCTCAAGATGAAAACGCAAAGACGAAAATGCCAGAGCTTCTCAAGCTATTCGATAATTTTAACGCATATCGCAATGGGCCTGTAGATATTGATATCTACGAAAACCGTCGCAACGAGGGAATGTTCTCCCTATTTACTTTTGAGAGCAATGGCATGCTAAAACTACGAGAGAAGGACCTCGACTCTAAAGCGAATAGCGTTTTGAATGAAATGGATGTAGCTCTCCAAAATGCCGTTGATGGAGCACTTAAAGTACTTGAACAGAAAAGTTCAAAGATTATCCCAAGCAAAAGCATCTTGGAGCAGAGTACGACAGCCGTAGTAGAACTCTCACACAAACTTGACCCGAATGTTTGGAATGATTGCTTCTACTACAACAAACAAGATGGAAAAATCAGTGAACTTTTCCAAAAAGATGGCGGTGGAGCTATTCTTGCAAATGAGATAAGTGCGTTCGAAAAATCATTAAGACCGATACAGAAAAAAGCTGGTTAAGCTTCATCACTCAAATAAGGAGGATGCCGAGAACAAAGCGGGTATCCTCCTATATTGTTTGTAACTTAACATACCCTATTACCTAAAACTATGGATCAAAATCAAAGCGATAAGACCTTATATATTGACAAATTCAAAGAGCAAGTTGTACTTCTTTGCAAGCCTTATGAACACCCTATATATCTAAAGCTACTTGGACTCAGAGAGAATCTACAGAAGAAATTCAAGGAAGCGCTAAACGATACCATCAATAGAGTTCAGCCCTCATCAAATAGTAGCCAATTCGCCATAGAATCATTTATAGGTCTCAAAACAAGACTTTGTGAGAAATTCAATGAGATTCTTCTGAAAGATGGCTTAAATAAAAATCCATTACCCGAAGAAGAACTAAAAAATATCATTATATCGATACTACCCAAAGTAGAGGCCCATTCTAAAGAGATATTTACAGCTTTTTTAGAGGCATATTCCCCGTATAAAGATCTCATAAATGATATAGAAACATTAAGGAAGAAACTAACAAACTATATCAAAAATTATAGGGAAGAGACTGTACATATAATACAAGCTTTTATCAGAAGGGAGTCTGTACAAGCGCAGGAGAACGCTACTACAGGCAAACAAGGTCAAGTACAAAACCAACTATTTACCTATACCCCTCTTGCTCCAAATGAGAATAGACACATCATACTCGATGAAATCATAAAAGATCTATGGACTTATTTCTCTAAATCTCTTTTGGAAGGAGAGTTTCTAAAGGATTCAGATTATTATTTTAAGCTTCAAGCTATTATCACAGAGATTAAGCATACTTACGACACGAGTCCCCAAGAAGAAACTATCTATCTGCACCCCATTCTTCCCTTTATCCACGAACTATGTCAAGAACTCTCATACATGTGTCTGCGAATTCGGGTTCAGATAGAGGAATGCCAAGAGGAAGCCTCCAGCAAACGCAAGGTCTTCCACGCCCCGGTTTCAGATTTGGCCCGTAAACTTTATGCCGGGGGTATGAACTCAGAGGAAATGCTCAAGGCCAAGCTTTTTCATGATCTTGGAAAAAAGCTCATAGAGATGACACGAATAGATATCTCCGGCATAATTGATGATCAAGCTATCCCACCCCTATTGCTTCTATATAAACAATGTGAGCGCCTGAAAGATGATAAAAAAGAGTCAATAGATTTCCCGACAGACACAGATATTAAAGCAATATTCAAGGCCATCTGCGCCAAAACTTCACTACTTCTCTTCCAGTCCTTCTACAAACCTGTGGTAAGATCTGATAAGTCGAGCTTACTTAACAAAAATGAGAGCATTAAGAATCCCTATACAAGGGCCAAAAAGTTTGAAATTCTCTACGAAGGAAATAGATACTATGTAGAAAAAAAAGGTGAAGAAAAGAAGAATTTACTCTATGATAAAATCAATGAATTTGAGAGTTTGATTCCCTTCGAGAAGCCCTCTCCTGATAATTCTACTGATAACTCTACCAATAAGCCTACAGATATACAGAACTATGATGATTATGTCACAGAAAAAAATAAAAAAGAGAAAGGAAAGAAAAAATGGAAAGAAGTGCTCCAAAACGAAAAAAAACAAAAAGAGATTCTTGAAGGCCTTCTGAATGATCCGAAGAACATCAATGCAGAACACTTAATATACTTTCGTTCTTTAGACTTACTCCTTGCGCTAATGAAAAGACTGAAGAAGATGAAAGAGGAAGATCAAAAGAAAGAGGAAGGAAAGGAAAATTACAACACGAGTAAATATGCCCAAGCCTTAGGATATCTCCTCAAATGCTTCTCCGAATGGATTCAAAGCTACAAAGATTTTGTATCAGCTGAACAAAAACGAAATGAATTTGAAGATTCTTTCTACGTAGTAATGGAAGTGGAACTAAAGATCTTCATATCTTCCTATGGATGCAAACTGATACATACACCAGCGCTGCAAGGCGAAGTCTACCCTAAGTACAACTGGCTCTATATGCAATGGATTTCTGAAGCGCAAGATGAAGCAGTAGATAGAGCTTTAATAAATATAAATATAGATGTCTCAAAACGTCAAGAGGAAGCCAAAAAAGAGACAACTACAGCGATCAATAAGGTGCAAGCGGATTCAAGAAGAGAATCCATCAGCACACTCTCTATATTTGTTGCATTGCTCTCTTTCATTTCCGGTGGCATCAATATTCTCCAGGGGGCAGCCAGCTTGGCAGATTACCTAATTCTAACAAGTACGCTCTATATTTTCATTGCATCCATTATCTTCTTCTTATACTTTAAAGGCATTGAGGGAGATAAGCAGGAGAAAGAGCTCAATTGGTCAAAGATAGTCATGCTTATAGCTACAGCAATTGCTATAAGAGTTGTCGTAGTTGGTCTATGTATCAAATACTATAACAAAACAGAGGCGCAAGATAGCAAGGGCGGCCTTGAGATGAACGTCAAAGTAGAGAACTTTAACCAGACCTCTCCCAACGTGAAGCAAATTACTAACTCTTCCTCAGATTCAAGTAAGACAAGTGATGTTATAAAAGGGGATCAAGAAAAGAAAAAGACAGAGAACGCTTCGAAGGAGCAACAAAAAAGCAAGGAAAAAGCTAAAACCAATAATCGCCTTTAGAACAGAGTAAGAAATTAGTGGGGCTTCACCAAAACAAATTTTGGCGCAGCCCCATAAGCTATCAAACATAACAGTTATCAACACAAAGATTGCCGAACTTTTGTGAAGCAAAACGGCAGTTTCTCAAGACTGCGTCGGAAAAGCAACCACAAATCTTCGCAAACGAAAGCGACGCTGACTTAACAAAGAAAAACAGCGAAAGTTTTCTAACGTATTCTTTGCGATTATCGATTCGACCTCGTATCTTTGCCTTGAAGAGGGAAAGTGCAAAAATTAAACACATCTATAATCCATACGCACTCACCCGCAAACTTTGTAACCACAGGCAGCGAAAAGCTGTATTTGTATAACTAAAAACCGCTATTTACTTATGAAGAAATTTTTCGCAACTTTCCTGTTCTCCGCCCTCTTTGCAGGTATGGCGGTAGCACAGGACGCTCCGACGGTCATTACGAAGCCGGCTGCGGGCGAAACGATTAACCTTTACCGTACGACGACGGGCTTTGAGTCGATCTACTACTATGGCGTACCCCATCAAAGCACGGGCGACTGGCATCGAATCGTCTTTGGCGATGACGGCGCTGTCTACCTCGAAAACCCGCTCAACTCGCTGTATACAAAGACGTGGATTAAAGGCAAACGCACTGAGGGAGACACGATCAGTTTCCAACTTCCGCAAGCAATCTATGCTGAGAAAGACTTCTCTACGGGCGACTACAAGTATGGTTACCTCTATCGTATTCATCCGGCAACTAAAGATGGTAAGCAAACGTATATGCCTAACGAAGGCGAAGCCAATCAGGTATTGAAATACGTATGGCGCAACGACTCGCTCGTGATGGTGCTTGGTCGAGAAGAAATGATCGGTATGTGTCGCGAAACAGGGGCTTGGACCAGCTATGCTGAGGGCACTTACGAGGGCGTGCGCAAGGACAACAACACGGAAGCGCCGTCAGCTTCGGCGAAGACTTGGGACGGACTGATACTCTATATGGATATGGAGGGCAAATCGCAGTTGTATCCCGTGAAATACGCTATGGATGGCGAAGATGTCTATATTGGTGACTTGTCGGCAAACGTGAAGGGCTTGTGGATCAAGGGAAAGAAGGAAGGCACGACCGTCACTTTCCCCTCTACCTCCTATGTTGGTATCGACACAACTACGGCTTGCTACGTCTATGCTTCTTCCGGCTATATGGGCAAGGGCAAGAGCGAATCGGGCGAAGAGTTTGCGAAAGCTTGCATCAGTCCGGATCCGCTCGTCTTCACTTACGACGCAGAGAAAAACGCGCTCAGCACGAAGGGCATCTTAATGATTCACAAGAGTCTGGAGGACGATCGCAGCACACACATCTTCGACGTGTATCGCTATGCGCTCATCAATCAATGGGATAAGAAGCCGGCTGCACCTATGCCACCGAAACTCACGGCTTATCAGCCTTATGATCCAAACCCGTGGGGAGGCCCTGGCGGTTTGCAGTTCACCTTGAGCTACTACTCAGCCGACTTCAACTATCTTGACCCCTCACATCTCTACTACAATCTCTACATCGACGGCGAACTATTTACGTTCAAGCCTGAAACGTACAAGAGTTTGACGGAAGAGATGACCGATGTGCCCTACGCTTTCTCTGATCAGTATCATTTCTACAAGTATGACGAAAATTCGCGCGCCATTTATTTTTATAAAGAAGTGAAGGATAAAGTGGGTATGGAAGCAGTCTACATCGACGGCGACCAGCGCCTCCGCTCAGGCATCACGGAGTATATCGTATCAGAAACCGGCCTCAAGCCCGCGACAACGAAGCGCATTGAGCGAGTTGAGTTCTACGACTTATCCGGCCGTAGCGTAAGTTCTCCGGAAAGAGGCATCTATGTGCAGACTACGATCTATTCTGATGGTTCTAAGGCTTCGCAGAAGATCGTGAAGTAACCCTATCATAAGAGGCTGCTGCCAAACGATTGACAGCAGTCCTCTTCTAAAACTTTTCCAGCAATCGCAATAAAAGTTTTAAGGATACTGTTAAAGGGCTGACACCAATAAACGGCGTCAGCCCTATTTTTCGTTGGCTTGTTGTCGATAACAAAGGCAATCTGCAAGGCAAAACGACGCCCCCTACCGCAGACAGCGGCAAAGTGACGACCTATCCATTCACTTACATGCGCCTCGGAATGATCTCATATACATCAGCCTTACCGACCAGTTCGATATGATCCACACCTTTGGCTACGTCTACGGTGAAAAACGACTTATCAGTAGTCATCTCAGCCTTCAGACGTTTGCGCTTATCATACTGATACACGCGCACAGAACCACCTTTGGGCAAATCAAGCAGGAAGGTGTAAGCACTCGTAGCGCGCGGCACTTCAAACAAAACGACGTGCGTACTCTTATAGGCTGTGTTCAATTGACGATCAAAGGCATTTACGACCCGCTCAGCCGTAGCCTTGCTATCACTCAATACCACGGAAGCACCATCGGCCGGCGTCACAACGAAAGAGCGTATAGCCGCCCAATTCTTGCGCGCAGAATCCAATCGACGCAAACGTATATAACGCGCCATAACCGGCTCACCCTGCCACAGAATATCATAGCAATTCTTCAAATCAGCCAGTAGCGGCTGCCAAGCATAGCCATCAACAGAATATTCCAAAGCCGCGTGGTCATAGAAGTCGCAATCATCTTTAGAATTTCTGCCTTGCAAAATATGTACATCGCTCACGGCCGTCAGTTCAGGAAGCGCTACGCCCATCCAGTCGCCGTCTTTCTGAGACACGCCTGAAGTGTAGTGCGTCACGCTATCCGCATCAAACATCAATCGGCTTTGCATCGTCTTGATACTTTTATATGTTCCTATGCCGCGCAGCCTGAATGCTTTTTGCCCCGAAAGCCGTTCGTAGAAAAGATCAGCCAGATCCTCCATCGCAAAGTCATAGAAGGGTTGCAACTTCATCGTGCCCAACTTGTGCGCCTCGTAGGCTTTCTTATCCTCCGGACGCATACAATTCTTCAGATAATCTTGCCAGAAATTCTGCGTATGGCCTGCGCGATAGAGATCCATAAGTTCGATAGCCTTCTTACCTCGCTCGCCGAGTTTGCCACACTCTATAAGCCACGGCCTCAACTCTTTCAGCAATTGTGGGTCTGTGCAACCGGCCTCGATCTCTGCCGGCGCTTTCGCCACGCGCTCAAATTCTTGATACAGATCGTCACGTTTCCCGCGCGTGTAGTTGGATAATCTGAAAATGACCGTCTCCCACGACTCATCGCGCCGATAGCCCGTCTCCGTATCGGCTGAATGGATGGCAAAGGTGCGATAAGCCTCCTTAGCCCGCGGCATCATCACCTCCAAGCCACGCTCCCAACTGTCAATCGGATTGTAGTCCTTCGGATTCCAAGTATAATCGGCTACACTATAAAGCGACAGCTTTGAAGCCGCGCCGTGCTCCATCGGATTGCTTACCAGTCCGCACATATCTTGATTCGTAAGCGAATTGTCCAAGCCATAGACCGGCCCTTGCAAGATAATATGGCGGGCATAGTCGGTTACCGCATAGTTCCACCAGAAGAAAGCCGGGCGCTTGATGCGACTATCGACCCAATCGAGCGTCTCCTTTGTCACGTCACTGCAAACCACATCGCCCGTCCAAAACACGCGAATAGAGGGGTCGAGCGTGCGGCCATAGATACTCAAAGGTCCATCTTCGCCGGCCTTTGCCCACAACTTGGAATAGTCCGTAGGGCAAACAATAAGTGGCGACACGTCACCTTTCGCTTTCACAAACTCCTTGGTCAGACGATTCAGCAGTTCTACTTGTCGGTTCGGATTAGTGCCCTCGCCTTCAATATCATCAAAGAAGATGGCAAACGAGCGCACACCGTCAGCATACATAAGATCAAACTTATGCACGAGGTTCTGATAATCTTCTTCGTTCCATTTAATATCCTTTCCCGGATGCACAGCCCAAACGAAGTCTACCCGATTCTTGTGGCAGGCCTCAACCAGTTCCTTAATCTGCTGCTGCTCCTTCACGGGATAAGGCAGTCGCCAATTCGGAGCACTATGATAAGGATCATCTTTAGGGCCATAGATATAGGTGTTAAGTTTATACTTACCATACCAATCAATCAGCGACAAACGCACAGCGTGCGACCAAGGTGCCCCATAAAAGCCCTCTACGACGCCACGATAAGGAAAAACCGGCGCGTCACTAATCTCGAGGCAAGGAAGCTTCTTTCCACCCTCCACAGCCGGACTCTCCATCAATTGTCGCAAAGTCTGGATGCCATAGAAGAGTCCTAAATCGTTCTCAGCCATAATGCTGATACCCTTCTTCGTAATGCTCAACGAATAGGCACCATCTGCAACCGAACTACCCTCATAGCCTTTCTCTATAATCACCGGTATCTTTGCAAATTGCAGCCGCAGCGGGAAGCCCTTGGGCGTATGAACGAGGAAGTCAATATCGCCCCGATAGTCCCAAGCCTCTTTAAGCGTCGGCAGAGGCGACTCCAACTTTACGCCGCCACTAATATCGATCGTTCCCTCATTCGTCAGCTTCATATAACGCGGCGTGGGATTGACCACAAGTCCGTGATGGTCCATCTTCTCTCCCGGAGCCGGATTGACCCACTGCACCTCCAAGCGCTGACTACTTAGGTCAAACTCATTGCTCTGTGCATAAGCAGCCGCCAGGGCGCATAAGCCCCAAGCGAAAGCCACGAATCGTTTCTTTTGTTTCATGTAAGTTCTTCAATATTTAGCAGCCGACTTGCCACATACTTCTACATAAGTTTAAGCCGACAAAGAGAGGCAACCCGAAAGCTCCCTCCGTAAAACAAGGAATTTTACCTGCAAAAAAAAGAAATTAAAATGACTTTAACCCCTGACCGCACATTAAAAATTCCTTTAACAGAAGATTCGCATCACGAATACCTAAACTTTTTATCGAAGAATTGTAGTAAATCGTGATATGATCAGTAATGTGCAACCAAACTTGCGATAGGTTTATAAGTTATTAGGCCAAAAAGTTTACTATCATTCAGGTCAATGATCGCAAGGCAATTGCTAACTTCATCTGACAAGGCTCCCCCTGGCAACGCAAGCTCTTAGGCTTGGCCGTTAACCCTTTCTACTGGCAGACATTCGCTTGTTTTGAAAGACCAACCCTATAGGGTTGTCAATTTTACTATGCTCCGAGGCGGCGTTGACGTTGCACGTCAACACTGCCCTACCAAAAGACTAACCCCGATGGGGTTATTTGTGAACGAAAGTGCGCGATAGTTGACGATTTTAGGCGTGCAAATGTTAGCCTCATAT
>ERZ773180.291-NODE-291-length-32712-cov-33.651866_pt1 | contig 32712 bp, 27 predicted proteins | sample MGYA00511080_ERZ773180 | MGnify/ENA primary metagenome ERZ773180 (study PRJEB29015, sample SAMEA2738175) | human oral metagenome | biome: human oral; feature: human-associated habitat; material: saliva | place: China | collected 2178 ... | reverse complement strand
TTTATCGAAATGAGGAAGCCGTGGGACGTGCTATTAAGGCATCTGGTATCCCTCGAGAGGATATTTTCTTGACTAGTAAAGCTTGGATTAGCCAGCTTGGCTACGAAGATACCAAATTAGCCCTAAAAGAGACACTTCGCAAACTAGATACTGACTATCTTGATTTATATTTAATTCATCAACCTTTTGGCGACTTACATGGTGCTTGGCGTGCTATGATTGAGCTTCAGCATGAAGGACTTATTAGAGCCATTGGGGTTTCTAACTTCTCAACAGGGCGTTTGGCAGATTTTGCCTTGCAAACACCTGTTATTCCAGCGGTCAATCAAATCGAGTTGCACCCCTATAAACAACACAAACTTATCCAGAAAGCTGATAAGGAATTTGGTACCCTAACGCAAGCCTGGGCTCCTTTTCACAGAGGTGAGGATGGTATTTTTCAGGACTCAACTCTGACTGCTATCGCTGAAAAACATGGCAAGACAGTCGCTCAGGTCATCCTCAGATGGCAAACCCAACAAGGCATTCTGACCATACCTAAAAGTACCCATATCGAACGGATGAAGGAAAACTTTGATAGCTTTAACTTTCACTTAGACCAGGCAGACCTTGATGCTATCAGTAAATTAGACCGATATCCAGACGCCTATGGTCCTGATGAAAGTGTGGAACGCATTAAGCATTTATTGAAATATAGTGTATAAAAAAACGAGTTCAACTGAACTCGTTTTTCTTATACACCAGCTCCTCTTGGGACTTTCTTTAAGTAGTTACAGACCTTAGAGGATATTCTTCAATAGATAATTTTCAGTTTTAAGGAATCAGAACTCCTAAGTGCTAGACTTAGATGTGTTTCAAGCGCTTTACTCACAACCGTAGTTTAGTAAAAAACAGTTTTTCAATTCTACGAATTGAAAAACTGTTTTTATATAATATTTTACCCAATCACACTTCCGTTTGGCACAGATGGATCTACTGTCAAGACAGTGAGTTTACCGTCATGCTCAGCAGAAAGAATCATACCTTGGCTGACATATTTCTTCATCATCTTGCGTGGCTTGAGGTTTGCCACGACTTGAAGTTTTTTGCCGACCAATTCTTGTTCGTTTGGATAGAATTTAGCGATACCTGAGAGGATTTGGCGGTCTTCTCCGTCGCCAGCGTCAAGACGGAAGCGAAGCAATTTGTCTGAACCTTCGACTTTTTCCACTTCTTTAACTTCAGCGACACGGATTTCAACCTTGTCAAAGTCGTCAAATTTGATTTGGTCTTTTTCAGATTTAAGGTCAACCTCTTCTGGGTTCCATTCTTTCTCTTGAGGTTTGCCTGCGCTCATTTGAGATTGGATGTAGGCAATTTCTTCGTCCATGTCAAGACGTGGGAAGATTGGAGTTCCTTTTGAAACAACTGTCACATTTTCTGGGAAGTCAGAAAGTTCAAGATTTTCAAGGTCAAATGCTACTGGCAATCCAAGTTGTTCCATAATGGCATTTGAAGTTGTCATCATGAATGGTTGGATGAGGTGGGCTACCACACGAAGGCTAGCCGCCAAGTGAGCCATAACCGCTGCCAATTGTTCCTTGTCACCATCCTCTTTGGCAAGTACCCAAGGAGCTGTTTCATCAATATACTTATTGGTACGTGAAATGATGTTCCAAACGGCGTCCAAGGCACGTGGGAAATCTACAGCATTCATTTGTTTGTGGAATTCTTCAATATTTTCAGCCACAACCTTAGCCAAATCAGCATCAAAGTCTGTAACGTTCTCAACATAGGCAGGCACTTGACCACCGAAATACTTGTTAATCATGGCAACTGTACGGTTGAGGAGGTTCCCAAGGTCATTAGCCAACTCGTAGTTGATACGGGCCACATAGTCTTCTGGTGTGAAGGTACCATCTGAACCGACAGGAAGACTACGCATGAGGTAGTAACGGAGTGGATCAAGACCAAAACGCTCTACCAACATTTCTGGATAGATCACGTTTCCTTTAGACTTAGACATCTTACCGTCTTTCATGACGAACCAACCGTGGGCAACAAGACGTGTAGGCAATGGCAAATCAAGAGCCATAAGGATGATTGGCCAGTAGATTGAGTGGAAACGAAGAATATCCTTACCAATCATGTGGATAATTTCGTGGTTTTCATCATTTTGCCAGAACAAATCAAAGTTACCATGCTCATCCTGACCATAACCAAGGGCAGTAATATAGTTGATAAGAGCATCAATCCACACATATACCACGTGTTTTGGATCTGATGGGACTTTAACCCCCCAAGTGAAGGTTGTACGTGATACTGCCAAGTCTTCCAAGCCTGGCTCGATGAAGTTTTTAAGCATTTCATTCATACGACCATCAGGTTGGATAAATTCTGGGTGTTCTTTAAAGAAGGCCGTCAAACGGTCTGCGTAGTTGCTGAGTTTAAAGAAATATGATTCTTCAGACACTAGCTCTACTTCATGTCCTGATGGAGCCACACCACCAATAACATTGCCTTCTTCATCACGGTAAACTTCTGCCAACTGACTTTCAGTGAAGAATTCTTCGTCTGAAACTGAGTACCAACCAGAGTATTCACCAAGGTAGATATCTCCTTGTTCCAAGAGGCGCTCGAAAACTTGAGCAACAACTTTTTCATGGTAATCATCAGTCGTACGGATGAATTTATCGTATGAGATATCCAAAAGTTGCCAGAGGTCCTTAACACCAACAGCCATACCATCCACATACTCTTGTGGTGTGATTCCTGCTTCTTCAGCCTTTTGTTGAATCTTTTGGCCGTGCTCATCAAGCCCAGTAAGGTAGAAGACATCATAGTTCATCATACGTTTGTAACGTGCCAAGACGTCACAAGCAATGGTTGTATAGGCTGAACCAATATGCAATTTACCAGATGGGTAGTAGATAGGTGTTGTGATGTAGAATGTTTTTGTCATTTTAATTTCCTTTCATGTGTTAACAAATGGGCTAACACTGATGATATAACATCTTATTATAGCACGTTTTGGACACTAAAAAAACCAGACTAGCTGGTTTTAAATAATATTAATTTGCGAGCAACATAAAATTCACTTTGAATGACATTCGCAACTTAAAAGCTTAATATTAACCTTTTCAACTCCCTATCCTTCTTAGAGAATTTATCATAGTCAGATTGTAATTTTTCCTCTTTTGCTTTGGACAAGCGTTTGAAGGTCCGCACAGAATGAATTTCCCCATCTCCATCATAGCTAATAATTGTTAGTCTGTCTCCTATTAACTTATAACGATAAGTCCTTTTCAACTCTGATTTATACCTTTTTCTATACTCTTTTATGTCTCTCTCAATTCCAGACTCAGTTTTAAGAGGAGCACCCTTATAGTATTTTCTTAGAAGCTTACCAACCATATCTTCATATTCTGAAAGTGTCCAAGTATGCTTAAGACTCCTTGACCAAGTGTCACAGTCGAAATTATAACCAGTCATATAATCTATCTTATAAACATATCCTTCGCCATTACTTAAAAAATAATCACATGTTTTTAAATGATTGCCTCTTACTTTAACAAAGTCTCGAACATATATATCGATGGATTCATTATACTCTAAAACATCAACCATCTCTTTCTCATCTTTGTCATAATAATAGTGAGATTCAATTAGATAGGTTCCTTCAGGAATTTTCCCACCTTGCAGATGTATAAAGGCGTAAGAACCTAAGGAAAGTGCCACTAGAAGGATTGTCCCAAATAGAGAAACTATTATGATTTTTGCCTTCTTAGACAATCCTGTTTTAGGAGTCCTAACTTGTGAAACTGGTTGTGTCACCTGTTCTCTGAGTTGAACTTGTGGCTTGACTTTCTCTACCTTAGGCCCTTGAAAAATAAAATCGCCACTAGCTTTAGCCTGTTGGATTTCTTCCGCTGTCGGTTGTCGATTATTGATTATTTCGAAATAGTCTAACCACTCTTTTTCATTCATGATAGTACCCCCTTCCCATTTCTACTTTCATTTTACCAGAAAAATACCTTCTTAAACGCTTTTCATAAAAGAAAAAACCAGCTAGGCTGGTTTTAAACATTACTAGTTTTGGAAGCGCTTTTTATCAGCTCTAACATCACGTTCATAGTCATAATCTAATTTCTTCACGTCATCCTCTGATAGGCGTTTGAAGCTTCTTTCTTCTGTAAGTTTGCCTTTCTTATTATAAGTAGTGACGATTAATTTATCACCCTTAACCTTGTATCGAACGGTTTCTTCGAGAGATTCTTTGTAGGATTTAACGTAAATCTTTTTACTTTCATCGTTATCAGCCTTAGTTCGATATTCACTTATTTTGTATTGACTATCTACTGCTTGGTCAATGACTTTCGTATATTCAGATAGTGACATGTTTGGTTTAAGCGTTCTAGACCAAGCATCTGGACGGTATGCTTTGTCAGTATCATAGTCTGTAAAGTCAACCAGATTGTTCCCGCCAGCTAAGGTATAAAAATAAAATTTAACATTGTTACCTTTGACTTTAACAAAATCATGAGCCTCTAGGCCACTTTCCTTGAAAGATTCCTTACCATCAACCATTTTCTTCTTATCTTTATGGTAAAAGCGATAAGTTTCAAGTAGATAGGTTCCTTCAGGTATTTTACCACCTTGCAGGTGCATAAACGCATAGCCTCCAAATGAAAGTGCCACTAGGACAATCGCTCCCACCACAGAAGCAATAATAATTTTAGCTTTCTTAGACAAGCCTGTCTTAGCAGGAGCAACTTGTGAAACGGCTTGTGTCACTTGATCACTCAACTGAGCTTGTTGAGGATTAACACCCTCGTCCTTAGACTCTTGAGAAATAAATTCCCCATTAGCTTTTGCTTGTTGGATTTCTTCCTCTGTCGGCTTACGATTATTGATTGTTTCGAAATAATCTAACCACTCTTTTTCGTTCATAAAAGTCCCCTTTTTCATTGATATTTCCATTCTACCAGAAAAAAGACTCCAAAGCTATTTGACTATTTTCATAAAAAGAAAAGCGGTACCAAGATGAAGTTTTAGCTCTCCTTCTTGTACCACTTTGCTCATTTACATCATTGGCTGATTAAATTTTATCAATGCCTTTTTTGCTGCTTTTACTATCCTCAGAGCCTGATTTAGAACCACTACCATAGTCATCGCCGTAACCATAACCGTAGTCACCTCCATAACCATAATTAAAGTAATCCTTATACTCGTCGTACTGATCACTATAAGTCTTCAATTCTTTCTTATAATCTTTAATTGCATCCTTATAATCATCCCAACGCTCTTCAGCATCCTCCTTACTCATACGCTTAAAAGTAACACGGGATTGAAGCTCTCCATCCTTGTCATAAGTAGATAGCGTATACTCGTTACCTTTTTTGACGTAAGTTCGTTTTTCTTTGAGAGATTTCTTGTAAGATTTTACAGATTCTTTAACGGCTTCTTTTGTAGCGTCTTTAGTGTAAAAAGAATAATCCTTAGACATATCTTTCATGAAGTCTTTGACTGTAGATTCAAGCTCTTCAACTGTTAAAACTTCTGTCTGAGTTTTATTCCATGGATCGAACTGCTGAGGGATTTCATGTTCATACTCTAACAAGCTAACATAAGGTGATTTATTGTCCTCGAGATAAGAATAGTATCTAGATCTATTATTTTTTACTTCTACAAAGGAGTAGACATCATCAAATTCATCGAAAGCATTTACCATCTTATCTTTATCTTCATCACGATAAGAATAGGCCACTACCTCATATGTTCCATCCGCAATCTTACCTGACTGATAACGCCATAATGAATAACCACCAACAGAAAGTAAAATCACTGCCACAGCACCCAAGACTGATGCTAGAATAATCTTGGCTTTTTTTGACATTCCTTTTTTCACTGGCATGGCTTGTTGGAAGGTTGCTGTTGTTTGGGCAAACTGAGGCTGTTGCGTCATAGCAATTACAGGTTCAGCTGGTTTAATCGGTCTTTGCTCCGTCACTTGTCCATTTGAGCTAAAAATATTAGGTCGTTCAAGGATAAACTCGCCTGCTGCTTGAGCTTGAGATAACTCTGCGGGAGTTGGTTTACGACCGTTGACTAATTCAAAGTACTCAATCCACTCTTGCTGGTTCATAATAATCTCCTTTTTTATTGGTCTACTGTTCTATTGTACCAAAATAAATGGTGAAATAGTATTTGACAATTATCATAAAGACTGTAAGGTTTTTTAATAAATCATTAGGCTATGATTCTCGATAGCAAAGAGGGGCTTGCTAGTTAAGTGGTTCAACGCCAGATGAGATAATCCCCATCATGCCTTGAATAATTATAATACTTCAAGGAATACTCATAATCCCAATCATAACCACTTTTGACCTCTTTGGCTTCCTCTGAGCTCAATCGTTTAAAAGTTCTACGCGACTCAATATGTCCATCATCAGCATAAACAGTCAGAACGAGACCATTAGGTCGCTTTTCATAAGTTCTTTTTTGCTTCAACATTTTTTTATAATCGTCTACACACCTTTGGACAGATACTTCCTTTACGTTTGAGTACTCCTCTCCCTTTTTAGAAATCTTATCAATATGAGAAATCACTAGAGCTTTATATTCAGAGACTGTTAGATCCTGTTTCAAAGTCCCAGTATGTGGGTCAAAAGTCTGTGGAAGCTTTTCATCGTGCTCAAATGGTGAGACAAAAGGTTCCCCATCCCCCACAAAAACATAATAAAATTGAGATTTCATATTCTCAACAACTATAAAATCCTCATATAAGCTATCATTATTCTCTCCTCGCTCAGTCCAATTTATCAATTCATTGGAATATGCCGATTTAGCCTCATATTTTACCATCTGATAGGTACCATCTGGAATATAGTTCTGTTGATACTTCCAAAACCTCCCCTCTCCAATGGCTATCAGGACTGTCACAACAAGTCCAAGTAATACAATGATAGCAATCTTCCATTTTTTTGCTTTAGTCATGCCTCTCCCCTTCATATTAGCCTACTCTTTAATACTATTTTACCAAAAATAGAGAGGAAATCTGTGACTTGACTACCAAAGAAAAAGAGGTTGGGAACTCATACTCTCAAACCTCTTTTCATCTATTTACTTTTTAAGCTCCTCAGCACCAATGACTGGGTATTCGGTCAATCCTGATACTACTTCTTTAGCCTGGTCTGATTCTTCTGATTTTTTCTCAAGATCAAACTTAGGTGCATCTTTTTCATAAGCATTAATGATATCGGCAACAACTGGGTGACGTACGACATCACTGGCAGAGAAATGAACAAAATCAATAGCCTTGATTCCCTTCAATTTCTCCATGGCATCGACAAGACCAGATTTAACACGACGTGGAAGGTCAATCTGACTCATATCTCCATTGACAATCATCTTAGAATTAAACCCAAGACGAGTCAAGAACATCTTCATCTGCATGATGGTTGTATTTTGCGCTTCATCAAGGATAACAAAGGCATCTTCGAGGGTACGACCACGCATATAAGCAAGAGGGGCAATCTCAATAATTTCACGTTCCATTAGGCGAGTCGTTTGCTCTTTGCCAAGAATTTGATAGAGGGCATCATAAACTGGACGAAGGTAAGGATCTACCTTTTCCTTGAGATCGCCAGGCAAAAAGCCAAGACTTTCACCTGCCTCAACCGCCGGACGTGTTAGAACAATACGTTTAACTTGACCACGTTTAAGAGATGTAACTGCAAGGGTAACCGCTAAAAAGGTCTTCCCTGTACCGGCTGGACCAATCCCAAAGACCACATCATGATTTTTAATGCTATCAACATAGACCTTTTGTCCTAAAGTCTTCACTCGGATAGGCTTACCACTATTGTCCTTGATAATCTCTTCTTCATATAAAGCAACAAACTTATCAATCGAACCATCTTGAGCCATGGTCAAGGCTGCGACAACATCTGAGGTGTTGACTAGCATTCCACGCTCCACTAAAACAAGGAGGGCTTGAATGGTCAAACGGGCCAATTCGACACTTTCTTCGTCATCTCCAAGAATCTGCACACGCTCTGTTCGGGCATGGATGATAACATTTAGGTTCTCTTCAATGAGTTTTAAATGACGTTCATTAGTCCCAAAAAGTGACAAGACATCATCTGGGTGATTTAGGGTAATTTCAACAGAATACTCTTGCAAATAGAGTTCCTCTTTCTTTCGTCTTTTTCTCCATTATATCAAAAAAATCACGCCAGGCGTGACTTTTTGTAATTCTTAATTATGCGTTGAATGACACGTGAACGTGGTCATAGTGGTTTTCAGTAATGCTACCACGGTCAGGCATTTGGTTCCAAGTGTTAGCTGGTCCGTAGATATTATCTACTGGTGCGTAGAATTGTTGTCTGTAGATGACATATGAGATACCTGCATTTGAGATATTGTCTACTGCATATTGAGCGACTTGATTACCAACTTCTGAACCAACTGGTACCATAACGTCAACGGCAAGTCCTTGACCATGGTCTTGTGGATCACCTTCACGGTAACCACCGATATCAGTAAGACCGAATTGTGCTGCTACATCTTGACGGAAAGCTTCAGCTTGTGGTTGAAGGTGTGGATCCGTTGGAAGTGTATTTGTTGATGCAGGTTGTGCTGCTGGTGCCTCTGAAGCCACTGGTGCTTCTGAAGCTACTTCTGATGTTGCTGCTGATTCTACCGCTGGCTGTTCTGCTGGCGCCTCTGATGCTGCTGGTGCTTCTGAGGCAGCTTCTGATGTTGCTGCTGGTTCTGCAGCTGGTTGTTCTGCTGGTGCCTCTGAAGTTGCTGGTGCTTCTGAAGACGCTTCTGACGTTGCTGCTGGAGCTTCTTCTTTTACTTCAGGTTGTGCTGGTGTTTCAGCAGTTGGAGTAGTTTCTGCTTCAGGTGTAGCTTCTGCTGACGTAGTGACATGATCAATAGCATCAGCAACTGGTTGTTCAGTTTCTGCGTATGCTGGTGCTTCTGATGCTGATGCGATAGCTTCTGTTACTTCGGAAACAGCTTGAGTTGATTCTTCTGTAGCAGGTGCTTGAGTAGCTGTTGTGCTTACTGTTTCAACTGGAGCTGTCAAGTCCGCTGCAACTACAGATTGACCATTTACAGTCACTTCGTTAGTTGTCAAATTAGCTTCTGCAACTACAGGTGTAGTTGATGTTTCTGAAGCTGGAGTTTCAACTTTAACAGAGACTGCTTGATTATCAGCATTGTAAGTTGCTGTCAAGACTGTTCCAGGGTAAATCAAATCAATGTTTGTAATTTGATTGATGTTAGCCAAAACGTTCACATCGATACCCATAGCTTCAGCGATACTTCCCAAAGTATCACCGTATTGAACTGTATAAGTTTGTTGGTTATCACTTACAGCGATATCTGCTTTGATTTGATCTACTGAACGTACTGCCCAGTTTGAAGTTTCATCGGCATGTACGTGACTTGCAGCAAAAAGTGAAAGTGCTGCGGTCGAGTAAAGAAGTGCCTTTGTAGTTTTAGATTTTGATAACATGTATAATTCATTCCTTTTTTAACAATTTCAATATCTACAATAATACCACACTTTTCATCAAAAAAGTTATGATTTACTGCTCTTTAAAGCAATTACTAACTAGTTGTAACAAGCCTAATTTATTGAAAAACATCTGAGATATTTGTAAAAAAATGTAACAATTCATCCCAATTCAAATGCTAACCGCTTTAAAAAATTGTAAAAAACGATTACACCTATGGTAAAGCCCTACCCCTATCAATGTGCTAGATAGTCTTCCCAAATCTGGTCAAAATGACCTAGATTGAAAGAGAAACTAGCCTGGTCTTCCAAGTAACGACTAACTTCTTCAAAATCATCGGTATGCTTAGGAAAGGTTGAATCTTCAAAAGCCAAATCGGCTAAGATTGCTACTGGTTCATTGGATTTGGGATTACGCTGGGCCATCAGCCAAGTATAAAAGGATTTTCTCATGCCTTCTCCTAACCGATTAATTCTGTTCCAAACTGATCTTGTTTGATTTTTTTGGCCTTCATCAGACCACCTAGAGCCTTCTTAAATTGACCCTTAGAAATACCGAAGGTTGCCTTGATATCTGCTGGTGATGACTTGTCATTAAGCGTCATAAAGCCACCATTGCTCTCTAAATAGGTCAAAATCATCTGAGCATCATTTTCGAGCATTTCAAAAGAACGTGGTTTAAGAGAAAGATTGAGGGTCCGGTCAACTTCTCTGAACCCAATCACACGCGCTTCAAGGACCTGACCTAAACGTGGCTCCGCATAACGTTCTGATGGATGGATGAAACCAAGCATGTTATTCTCTGGCAAATAAACAAAAGTTCCTGACAATTTGAGACGGTAGGCAATAGCTGGCCATTTTTGGTTTTGCATATTATCGTAAGCAGGTCCAGCCATACGTTGAAAGACCTCAGGTTCAGCAGGAAGTCCCCAAATACGGTCTTTTTTGTCAACATCGAGTTTGATGTAGAGTTTATCCCCCTTCTTAGGCCAAAGCTCTTTGAGTTCTGGCAAAACATCGAGAGAGACAACAATCTCCTTATCTGGAATTCCTACGTCTACAAAGACACCCAAATCCTTACGAACTTCAGTGACCTCTCCCCAATCATAAGAATCGCGAGTTGCCTTGATTTCCTTTTGAGTCAGACGTGATTTTTGCTTGCTATCTGTATAGGCGAAGCCTGTCACCATGTCACCAATAGCGTGTTCTCCTTCTTCTTTAGATAAAGCAAAAGTCACACCGTCCTTTTGTACAAAGTAAAATTTATCATTTTCATCAGTTACTAGGGCAGTAATGATTGTTCCAAGTAATGTATTCATCTTTTTTCCTCTAAAAAGAGAGTCGGACAAGGAAGCTAACATAGTCCATGCTCTTTTGCTTCTGTCCCACTCTCCTTATTTTTCTATTGATTAAACAGTAAGGAGTTCTTTTTCCTTTTCTGCTGTCATGCTGTCAATCTTCTTAACAGCGTCATCAGTTGCTTTTTGGATATCTTTTTCCAAAGCTTTCAATTGATCTTCTGTGATTTCTTTGTCTTTTTCTTGCTTCTTAGCTTCATCCATAGCATCACGACGGATGTTACGGATAGCGATTTTAGCATTTTCGCCGACTTTTTTCACTTCTTTAGCCAACTCTTTACGTGTTTCTTCTGTAAGTGCTGGGATAACCAAGCGCACAACAGAACCATCATTAGCTGGGTTGATTCCAAGGTCAGATTCATTGATAGCACGTTCGATATCAGCAATTGAACCTTTATCAAATGGTGAAATCAAAAGGACACGTGCTTCAGGAACCGTGATTGAAGCCAATTGGTTAAGTGGTGTTGGAGCACCGTAGTATTCTACAGTGATGCGGTCAAGAAGTGAGGCATTGGCACGACCTGCACGGATAGAGCCAAATTCACGGGCCAATGACTCGTGTGAGTGGGCGAAACGTTCTTTTGCTTTTTCAATAATTGCGTTTGTCATAAATTCTCTCTTTCTTACTTGTGTGATTCTGCTTTGTTAGATACAGTTGTCCCAATTTGCTCACCAAAGATAACACGTTTGATGTTTCCTGGTTCGTTCATGTTGAAGACAACAAGGTCAATGTCATTATCCATTGAAAGGGTAGAAGCTGTGGCATCCATAATTTTCAAACCACGTTTGATAACTTCCACGTGTGTCAATTCATCAAATTTGACAGCATCAGCGTTTTTACGAGGGTCGTCATTGTAGACACCATCAACGCCGTTTTTAGCCATAAGAATAGCATCAGCTTCAATTTCAGCTGCACGAAGAGCCGCTGTTGTATCTGTTGAGAAGTACGGTGAACCAATACCTGCTGCAAAGATAACAATACGACCTTTTTCAAGGTGACGAAGGGCACGACCACGAATATAAGGCTCTGCCACAGATTTCATATCAATCGCTGTCTGAACACGTGTATCAACACCGAGTTGTTTCAAACTATCTGCCATAACAAGGGCATTCATAGTTGTTCCAAGCATACCAGTATAGTCCGCTTGAACACGATCCATTCCTGCTTCAGCTGCAGGTTCCCCACGCCAAAGGTTACCACCACCGATAACTAGAGCAATTTGAATACCTGAATCCGCTACCTCAGCAATTTCTTTAGCCATAGCTTGGACAGTTGGAAGATCAATCCCAACACCTCGTTCACCAGCTAGAGCTTCACCTGAAAGCTTAATGAGGACACGTTTGTATTTTGGTTCTGCCATGATTTCTCCCTATTAACTATTTTGTTTTATGATTTAATTCTTAGCTGAGATTCATCTTTCCTAAGTCGTCAATTACCATCCTTTTAAGGTGGTTAAGGGGCTTATTCGAGCAACTCCTTTTTATGATTAGGATAGGAAAATGTTTTCTTTTTTTGCAAAGAAAACACTAAATCTTCATCCTTACTATTTTATCATAAATTAGGGTTTTCACCTAGTCAAATATTTAAAAAATATCCTTACAAGATAACTGTAAAGGTGATGGTGTCATTTTTATAAGAGGCAAAGATACGCCCCTTAAATAATTTGACCATACTTTGAGCCATGGACAGGCCAATGCCAAAACCTTTGTGTTCTTTGTTATTATGGGATTCTTCAATACGATAAAAACGCTCAAAAAACTTGCTATAGTCAACAGTCTTACCTTCTTTATAGGTGTTTGACACTTCTAAACGAGCCCGTTTTCGCGTTCTTCCAATCTGACGAAGTCTTACCGTAACTGTCCCTTCTGGATCACAATACTTGTTAGCATTATCCACAAGGAGAGTCACAAGTTCAAAGAGAGACTTCTCCTCTGCCTTTACATGAATATCCGGTGTGATGTCCATGACAAAAGATTTACCGTCTCGAACGACAGGTCCCTTAAAGTCCTCTGCTGCATCCTCTGTAATATAGGAAAAATCGACATCTTGAAGAACAATATCCGGCTGCTCCTCCAGACGAGATAGGGCTACCAGAGAATTGATTAGAGTGGTCAAACGTGCCACCTGGTCATTCGTTGACTTGGTCCATTCATTCTCTCCAGTCATGAGTTCCTGTAGCTCCGTATTGGCAGAAATAATGGCCAATGGTGTCTTTAATTCATGACTAGCATTGGTAATAAAACGTCGCTGCTTTTCGTAGTTTCGAATGAAGGGACGAATGACGATTCCTGATAAGGCACTGACAATGACGACAAAAAAGATAAACCCAAACAGTGATAAAAGGATAGAAAGACTGAGCAAGGCTTGGGAAGAATTATAATAAGAGGTCGTGTCCAGAAAGACCACCAGAATCTTATCTTTGCTGACTTTGCTAACCTGATAACTCAGATTGATATTTTTTTCTCTAATTGTTCCAAGATTACCCGTCATACGGCTAGCTGCACGGGCATAATTAGCGGCCTCTTCATCATTTATCAAGGAAGTATGGCTGGTATCCTGACTGACCACTTCATCACCAGATAAGGTCACACTGAAAAAACGAAAACTATCCGATGGAATTTCACGCCCTTGATTGGTCTCAATTTTTTTAGTTTTTCCGAAACTACCATTATTTTCTGTAAGCGTGTTGAGAACCTTACTAATTTCCTGCTCCGTCTGAAAGGACCTCACAGTGTTGATGATTCCCACTGTAAAAACCAAGATAAAGAGAATAGCCAAGGAAGCAATCATAATAAATTGAAGTCGTAAACGTCTAAACATGAACTACTCCTCTCTAATTGGCAAGAAGGCAAAAGTCACCACCCTTTTCACCAAGAATGCTGATATCAGCCTGGATGGCTTGCAATTTCTGACGCAAATAGGAAATATAGACCCAGACAATCGATTCGTCCACATCTTCCTCATCATCCCAGATGGTCTTAAAAAGGTGCTCAGTCGTTAATTTCTTGGCAGGATTGAGCATGAAGTGAGCCATTAACTTGGTCTCTCTGCTCGAAAGTCTAATGGCGTTACCAGCTACCAACTCCTGTTCCTCTTGGTCCAAACGTACAGAACCAAGTGTCAAAATTTTGGCAGTAAAGGTCTCTCTAACACGACGCTCTAGCGAGCGCAAACGAGCCAAAAGTTCCTTAAGAGAAATCGGCTTGGTCAAGTAATCGTCTGCCCCAGCGTCAAGTCCTGTCACACGATCATCAACTTCAGCCATGGCCGTCAACATAATGACATGCGTCGTATTACCAGAGGAGCGAATCTCTTTCAGGGCCTCAATGCCTGTTTTGATAGGCATCATAATATCCATAATCATTACCTGATAGGCATTCTGTGCAGCTAGGTCAACTGCCTCTTGACCGTTAAAGGCCTGATCCACCTCATAGCCTTGTAGACTCGAGATAAGGCCTCCTCGTCCTCAGCTAGTAGAATTTTCAAAGCCATTCTAGTCCCCTCCTTCTTGAATTAAGTTACGGATGGTCTGCATGGTCAAATCGCATGAAGCTAATTCATCCGCACAGCGCTTAAGCTCACGTGTAATCATTTCTGGATTCTTGACATCATGCTTGTACTTCATCTGATGCTCCAAACTGGCCCACGAATCCTGAGCGATGGTCCGAAGCTGAACCTCAACAAAATAGGTTCCTCTCTCATTTCCTAAGACATCTGGAAACTCGGTTTCTACTTCCAAAATGAGATGGTATGAACGATAACCATTAGGCTTAGCATTTAAAATGTAATCTTTCTCGTTGTAGATAGAAACGCCAGGAATAGCCTTAATGACATCTATAGTCTTGTAAATATCATCGACAAAGCCACAAACGATTCGAATACCAATACTGTCACGGATTTCCTTGAGGGCAGACTGGCTGGTTTCAGGTAAATTTTTCCGACGACACTTTTCACACATAGAATCGCTCTCTTTGATTCGTGAAATAAAATGTTCATAGAGTTTGAAGCCTATTTCTTTTTTGCTAGTAATATTAGCCGCAATAATCGGGTCTGTTATTTCTTGTAAAATCTTGGGGAGATACTGAGCATATTCCCCATAAATACTTGGAGTTGACATATAAACCTCCTCTAATAGCGTTTCTTAATTATAGCATAGATAGGCTTAAAAATAAGGAATGATCCAGACAAGAAGGACTCTAAAGCTAAGAAAAAAATCCAGCCGAAGCCAGATTCAATTTGCTTATCTAAGTTCAATTAACACAAGGCTATACATCAAGTGGTTTGACAAAAGGCCAGTTGCCTAGTTTGTGTGTTTCATAGGTCAAGACCTTATAACCACATTGCTTGTAGCCATTTTTCTCATAGAAAGGCACATTGTAATCGCGATTGGTAATCAAGCCAAGACTACGACCTCCTGTACTACGTACAAAAGGTTCAACCCCTTCAAGCAAGAAACGACTTCCTATACCTTTTCTTTGATAATCTGGAGTTACTGCTAACATCATCAGGTACCAATCGTATTCTGCAGAATCCTCCAGATGTCTTTCAGACTCTTCAACAAAATTAAAGTACTTAAACAACTTAGTGATGCTTATGAAACGGAAAAGCTTGGTCGCTCCGTTCTGGAGATAGTTAAGCATAGAAATCGTCTGATGCTGTAAAATAGCTGCCGCAACAATGCGACCATCCTTTTCAGCCACTAAACACGAATCCATCTTTATAGCTAAACGCACCAACATTTCCTGCAAGGCTAAGACAAATTCCTCATACTGTTCAGGCTTCTTTAAATTAGCGGCAATCATTGAAAGATAGGGATAATCTTCAAAGGCATCTGCACATACTTGTGCCACTTCCTGAACTTCGTCTAGTCTTGCTTTGCGATATTGCATCTTAATCTCCTAATCTGTCTGTTTTTTTCAGTATAACACAAAACGCATGACTGACAGTCATACGTTCTATGGTTTTTTGTAAAATCTTATAATTTTATAAGAAAAGTTTAGGCAACTTCTTCTGTAAATTGACTATTATAAAGATCAGCATAGAAACCATCTGCTGCCATGAGCTCATCATGATTTCCTTGTTCAATAATATTCCCATCTTTCATCACAAGGATAAGATCAGCATTTCGAATGGTTGATAAGCGGTGAGCAATGACAAATGAAGTCCGACCTTCCATAAGTTTGTCCATGGCTTTTTGAATCAATTCTTCTGTTCTGGTGTCAACAGATGATGTCGCTTCATCCAAGATAAGAAGAGGGGCATCCTTCAGAAGGGCACGTGCAATGGTCAAGAGCTGTTTCTGACCAACTGATAATGTCACAGAATCATCCAAATAAGTGTCATAACCTTTTGGAAGTGTGGTGATAAAGTGGTGAACACCGACAGCCTTGGCTGCAGCAATAACTTGCTCGTCAGAGATATTTTCTTGGTTGTAAATTAAATTATCACGAATAGTACCTTCAAAGAGCCAAGTGTCCTGAAGCACCATAGAAAATTGGTCATGAACGGTCTCACGCTTCATGTCGTTCGTATCCACACCGTCAATGGTGATACGACCTTGATCGATGTTATAGAACTTCATAAGCAAGTTAACAATAGTCGTCTTTCCAGCACCTGTTGGACCAACAATCGCAATCTTTTGTCCTGGCTTGGCAAGAGCTGAAAATTCATGAATGATAGTCTTTTCAGGAGTATAACCAAAGGAAACATGGTCAAAGACTACTTGACCCTTGGTATCTGTCAACTCAGCTGTCTTGGCTGACTCATCGTCCATATCTTTTTCTTCCAAAAATTCAAAGATACGACCAATAGCTGCAGTTGCTGATTGGAGTTGTGTAATCCCTTGTGCAATTTGAGAAAGAGGTTGTGAGAAAATACGAACATAAGTCATGAAGGCTACCACATCACCAATAGTCAAGCTACCATCAATAACCTTAATAGCTCCCACAAGACAGACCATGACGTAACCAAAGTTCCCGATGAAAATCATAAGTGGCATCATAATACCTGAGATAAACTGAGATTGCCACATCGATTTATAGAGCTTATCATTAAGCCCCTTGAAAGCTTGACTACTTTCTTCAGATGCATTGTAACTTGTTACAACTGCTTGACCTGTGTAGATTTCTTCAATATATCCATTAATGTTAGCCAAATTTTCTTGTTGACGTTTGAAAAGGGGTTGTGAGAAACCCATGATGAAGGCTACTAGAACAAATCCTATCAAGACAGAACCAATCGCAGTGAAAGCCATAGTGACATTTGAGTAAAACATCATAATAATGGCTGCGACCAAGAGAACACTTGAAGTAATTAGGGTACCCAGACCTTGACTAAGAGATTGTCCCAAAAGGTCAACGTCATTAGTCACACGAGAGAGGGTGTCCCCTTGAGAATGACTGTCAAAATAATTAAGGGGAACAGTGTTGATTTTCTTTTGGATTGCTGTACGAAAACGTTGTGAAAAGCGTTGGGTAACCGTCGCAACCGTAAAGCTTTGTAAGTAACCCACAATCGCTGAAATGGCATAGAGAACAGCCAAGGTCATAGCAATACTTGTCACCTTATCCAAATCAATACCTGGAATCGTCCCCATTTTGGTAGGTGTAATACCTTCAGTAATAGTATTGGTAATTTCTTTAAGCTTATCTGGTCCAATAACTGTAATGACTGCTGAAATAATTGCTCCAACAATCGCAAGGACAAAAGGAATTGGGAAACCTTTAATATAGGGTTTTAAGCGTTTATAGGACGATGTTTTTGGCTTATTTTCCATTTTCTAACTCCTCCTTAGACAATTGTGAATAAGCAATTTCTTGGTAAACCTCATTGTTAGCCAAGAGTTCCTTGTGGGTTCCTTGCCCGACTACTTTACCTTGATCAAGTACCAATATTTGGTCCGCATCCATAATAGTAGAGATACGTTGAGCAACAATCAACTTGGTCATATCTTGTGTTTTTTCAGACAATTCTTGACGCAGTTTACGATCGGTCTTATAGTCCAAAGCTGAGAAGGAATCGTCAAAAATCAAGATTTCAGGCTTACGGGCAAGTGCACGCGCAATAGCCAAACGTTGCTTCTGGCCACCTGAGAAGTTAGACCCAGCTTGAGCCACTTCTGCCTTAAGTTGGCCTTCTTTATTTTCAACAAAGTCTTTTCCTTGAGCCAATTCGAGAGCTTCCCAAATCTTAGCGTCATCTAGAGGACTATTATTGCTGGTTCCCATCGTCATATTTGACGTGATGTCCCCTGAGAAAAGTACTGCCTTTTGCGGAATATAACCGACAATATTGTGCAAGGTGTCATGATCATAATCTCGAACATCAACGCCATCAACCTTGATAGTTCCTTGCGTGGCATCATAAAATCGTGGGATAAGGTTGACAAGCGTTGATTTACCAGACCCAGTCGAACCAATAAAGGCAACCGTATCTCCCTTTTTAGCTTTGAAGCTAACATGCTCCAAAACAGGCTCTGAAGTTTCAGAATAACGGAAGGAAACATCTTCAAATTCAACAGTTCCGACTTCTTTAGGCTTTTCAGAACTACGTTCAGGGTAAGAAACTGAAGATTGAGTATCTAAAACTTCATTGATACGTCCAGCTGCTACAACTGCTCGTGGAAGAAGGAAGAAGACAACAATCATCATCATGAATCCCATAACAACCTGCATGGCATAAGATGAGTAAACCACCATATCTGAGAAGAGATGGACCTTATTTTCCATGACACTAGCAATCTTAGTTGGATCGGTTGGAATCTTAACATCTTCAATCAGATGCGCACCAATCCAATAAATAGCTAGCGTCAAACCACTAGATACAGCAGTCATTACCGGTGTCAGTAAGGCAAAAGAACGACCGATGAAAAGATTGTTTTGGGTCAGATCAGTATTGGCCTTTTCAAATTTATCCTCTTGATAACTCTCAGCGTTATAGGCACGTACCACACGAATCCCAGTAAGAGATTCACGCGTCACACTATTGAGTTTATCGGTCAGAGTTTGAATCAAGCGTTGCTTAGGCATAACCATAATTAAGAGGAAGAGCATGAGAATGGCAATCACTGCCACAGCGACAAGCAAGGCAAGGAGCCAATTTCCATTTTTATCGGCAATCTTTGTAATCGCCCAAATGGCCATGATAGGCCCCTGTGTAATGACCTGTAGACCCATGGTCAGTACCATCTGTAATTGGGTAATATCATTTGTCGTGCGGGTCAAAAGACTAGGAATGGAGAATTGCTTAATCTCTGCATCCGAAAAATCTAGAACTTGATGGAAGATATCATCACGAAGACGGGTTGTAAAACTTGCTGCTGTTCTGGCAGCTAGGAAACCAACCACTACTGAGGCCATAAACCCCGCAAAGGACATTAAAAGCATTCGCATCCCTGGGGCATCTGTATTCCAGGCAAAAATATCCGACGCTTTAGTCCCCTTGGTTGATAAGAGGGTCGTAATGTCAAACATATAGTCTGGAATTTTCAAGTTTAGATAGACATTCAAACAAACAAATATCACAGCTAAGATAATCATGCTTAACTCTTTTGCTGTCAAACGTTTAAAAATTTTAAACATAAGTTACTCCTTATTTTTTTCTAAATTCTTACGAATTTGGTGAAAGACCCGAAAAGCTGTTTCAGCATCCTCTTTCGAAATGCCTTCTAATAGCTGTTCATGGATAGCCTCTCGGAAATGTCCAACATCTTGGGCCTTCTTTTTACCCAAGTCTGTCAGATGAACATACTTGTAGCGTTTGTCCTTGTCCGATGTCACCAATTCAACGAAACCGTTTTTCTCCATACGTTTGACCAAATTACTAGCCACTGATTTAGATATAGATAACCTTTTCTCGATATCTTTGATAAAGATTTCTTTATCTTGGTTCTCAAACAAGTACCTGACAGCAAATCCTTGTGGGCCGGCTAAATGTTCAACACCGTGGACCTTCCCTAACTCTTGCACGCGAGATTCCATAGTATTGATGAATTCTCTGAAATCACTAAAAGGATCTTTTCCATGCATCGCAAGTTCCTCCTTAAATAATTCTCATGGAAACTATTTTAGTTCTTATGAGAACTATTGTCAAGAAGAAAAGTTCTTATGAGAGCTAAAAAAGAGTGAAAAAGAATATTGCTTTCCACTCTCACTCCCGTAACTGTGATTATTAAGGCTTTGGACTCTAAAACCTAACAACGCTTGAGCTAGGCTATCTAAATAATAATACCCTCCAAATGGTCCAATTCATGTTGAATAATTTGGGCTGGCATGCCAGAAAAGCTTAACTGTTTAGGCATCCATTGTTCATCTAAATAAGCTACCTCAATCGACTCATAACGTCTGGTTGGACGACTTCCTTCTAAAGATAAACAAGACTCCTCTGTTTGAAAAGGTGAGGATTTGCTGACTAAAACAGGATTAAACATGACTAGATTAACAAAACCGATATTTACGATAATGACACGCTTTTTAACTCCAATCATATTGGCAGCCATACCCACACAGGCATCCTTATGAAACTCCAATGTATCACGCAAATCTTTAGCCAAATCGAGGTCTTCTTTAGTCGCTTCTGTCGATTTTTGTCCAAGGAAAAAGACATCCTTTACGATAGTTTTTATCATCTATTTACTCCCTTTTCTTATCTAAACTATGAAATGATATATCCTTCTTTTATCGAAACCAAAGGTCTTCATTCCAAATAAATCACCTTGACCTATTATATCAAAAGGCCCACCCTCTAGTAAAACAGACAAAAAAAGAAACCCGCAGGCTCCTTTTTAGTCATCTTTCTTCACTCTATACAAATAACCAATAAAAACCAAAAGACTAATAGTTGAAACACTCATTGCCACTTTAGCAACTGTAGTATAGCTATAGGTCAAAACAACACCATGTTTACCTGGTGGTAAGACTAGATTAGTTGGATTCTTTTCCTTAGCTAAGTAAGTGGTTACTCGCTTCCCATCAATCCTTGCTTCTTGTCCTTTGTAGTAGAAAACTGGCAACGACAAGACCTTAGATTCTTTAGACTCGTTGGTCACTGTAAGTACTAGCTCGTTGGGAGAACGGCTGATGAATGGCTTGATTTCCTGATTATCCAAGAAAAGGTGTTTGTCAAAGACAAAGCCAAAAGGCACTTCTTTATTGGTATAATCCCCATTTATATTTTTATAAGTTCCCTTGGCCAGCATTTCTCTCGTGACTTTGGTATCGCTTGGCAATATATTCTTTGCTTTAGTCATCTTATCTTGAACAGTAACAATCTGAAACATATTCAGACAAAGACCTAACAAGACAAGTATTGTCGATGCCTTTATAGAAATATTTTCTAAGATATTCGCCAAAGCTAAACTGAAGAAAAGCAGAGCAAAACTCCATAATCTCCAAGGAAATTGAAGGTTGGACACTGGACTTGCCTGTAAGAACTGCCAAGGAAAACTTTTCAAGGTTAAAAAAGCTAAAATAAGAGAAATAAAAAGGTAAATTCTAGCTTCCCCAACCTTAACAAAACGCTTAGTAAAAATCAGGCTTAGCACTAGGCCCAGGATGTAGAGAAGATTAACTGATGGAGTCCTTAAATCACTTTTTAGAATCAACTCCCAGTTGTCTGCCAGACTTAAAGCTGTCTTTGATAGGAGCGGTTTAAAAGTCGTTCGTAGAGTGACAAACTTGAATTGCTCTATCATAGGAACAAAGAAAGCTAGAGACATACTAAGAGTGACAAGGGTGCCCTTAAGAAATCCTAGGACACGTTCTTTTTTATTATCCCAAATCCAAAAACTAGTTACCACCGCAAAGAAAATCCCAACAGAAGCCAAAAGGACCGATAAGACATGGGAATAAACTAAACCAAGCATCCCAAGAGTCAAGATCCACCATTTCTTGTAATCTCCAAAAGTTATCAAACGAACGCCAACGAAAACTAGAGGTAGAAAAATCATCGCTAGCGTTTCGCCAACGGCTGCCCGGTAATAAGAATTGTGCAAGAAATACCCCGAAAAGAGATAAAAGGTAGAAAATATCATCACCTGTTTATCAGAATATTTCAATAAACGTAATCCGTAAAAACTAAGTAAACAAGTTACAAAGCGAACAAGAAACTGAAAACTCATCCAGGTTACAAAGACCGACTGAGTCAGCTTATAGATTATGAAAATAGGATAATAAGTTAACCAGGGATAAAAGGTATTGATTAATTGTCCGGTCCCTCCGTTAGTCGTAAAATTAATAGGACTCTTCCAGACAGTATCCAAAGATAACAGTCGGTTAATGTGAAAGACAATATCATCACCATAAAGCTTGTCCCTAAAAAAGAACATAGGCAGTATTGACACCATACTGATTAAGAAACTTATTAGAATGATTGTCTGATTAGTATACTTCTTCTTTTTTAGCCCACAGGGACCCTTTCCAACACTCAAAATTATTCCTCTCATATTCTAATTCATAAAAATCTGCTCTAGAAAGAGATTTCTTACAAGGTCATTATACCAAAAAAAGCACAGAACTCCTCTTCCTCCTAAGTCTGTCTAAACAAAAAAAGAAACCCGCAGGCTTCTTTTCTTATTTTATCGAGAGGCTTATTAATCAGGTCAAGGCTGTTAATTAAACAATACCTTGAGCTGACATAGCGTCTGCAACTTTAAGGAATCCAGCGATGTTGGCACCCACAACAAGGTTACCTTCATGACCAAATTCTTTAGCAGCTGCTGCAGCATTTTCGTAGATACCTTTCATGATATCGTAAAGTTTAGCATCAACTTCTTCGAATGTCCATTGTGTACGTCCGCTGTTTTGTGCCATTTCAAGAGCTGATACAGCAACACCACCAGCGTTAGCAGCTTTGGCAGGACCAAATGATACACCAGCTTTAAGGAAGACATCAATAGCTCCCAAAGTTGAAGGCATGTTAGCACCTTCTGAAACAGCCAATACACCATTTGCTACAAGTGTTTCTGCATCTGTTTCATCCAATTCATTTTGAGTTGCACATGGGAATGCCAAGTCAGCTTTAATAGACCAAACTGTCTTTTCACCACCAGCAGGTGTGAAGGTTGCATTTGGACGAGCTTCTGCATATTTAACGATACGTTCACGTTTAACTTCTTTGATTTCTTTCAACAAGTCAACGTCGATTCCGTCTGGATCATAAACAAAACCAGATGAGTCAGAACATGTTACAGCTTTAGCACCTAGGCTTTGCAATTTTTCAATAGCGTAGATGGCAACGTTACCAGCACCTGAAACAACTGCTGTTTTACCGTTAAAGTTTTCACCACGTGCATTAAGCATTTGTTCTGCAAAGTAAACAGCACCGTAACCAGTTGCTTCTGTACGAGCAAGTGATCCACCCCAGTTCAAACCTTTACCAGTAAGAACACCTGTGTACTCATTACGAAGACGTTTGTATTGGCCATAGAGGTAACCAATTTCACGTCCACCAACACCGATATCACCTGCAGGTACGTCTGTATCTGCACCAATGTGTTTGCTCAATTCAGTCATGAAGCTTTGGCAGAAACGCATGATTTCGTTATCTGATTTACCTTTAGGATCGAAGTTTGATCCACCTTTACCACCACCGATTGGTTGACCAGTCAATGAATTTTTAAAGATTTGTTCGAAACCAAGGAATTTAATGATTGATTGGTTTACTGATGGGTGGAAACGAAGACCACCTTTGTAAGGACCAATAGCTGATGAGAATTGTACACGGAAACCACGGTTTACTTGTACTTGTCCTTTATCGTCAACCCATGGCACACGGAATGAAACGATACGTTCTGGTTCAACCAAACGTTCCAAAAGGTTTTCTTCAATATATTTAGGATATTTGTCGAAGACAGGAACAAGTGAATCGAAAACTTCTTCAACTGCTTGAAGGAACTCAGCCTCATGGCCATTTTGAGCTTTCACTTTTTCAAAAACGCTAGCAACGTACTCTTTACCTGTTGTCATATCAATGTTTCCTTTCAAATAATTACCTTAGTAATTTAATTACATGAATAGTATAAATTTTCAGAATCTTCTTGTCAAGTATTTTCTGCTATTTTTTTGATTTTTATGTTAGGTTTTATGACATAGCAAGTAATCTATCTTTTTTAAGCTACTCCTAAAAAGTTATCAATTCAACAATGTAAGCGGATTCTATTTTTCTAGTTTTTCTCCAAAATTTTTTAAACTTTTTTTCAACTTTAAAGCTAAAATAGCCTAAAAAATAATTTAGTAGATTTACTATTTTTACATTTACAAAGATCCCCAACTATGTTATTATGAATTTAGTAATTTTACTAAATCTTGAAAGGGATCATTTTTTATGAAAAGAAAGCAATTATCAGGAAAGCACATCGGCATTGTTTTTGGAACTTTCGCTCCAATGCATGTTGGGCACGTTGACCTTATTACCAAGGCAAAACGCGCTAATGACAATGTGCTCGTCATCGTAAGTGGCAGCAACACACAAGAAGATCGGGGGACACGCGCAGGCCTATCGCTCAACCGCCGTTTCCGTTATGTTCGAGAAGTTTTCTATGATGATGAATTAGTCGTTGTGGATAAACTGGATGAGGCTGGGATGCCAACCTATCCCGAGGGATGGGGACCTTGGGTTAATCGTGTCAAAGAGCTTATCTCTAAAAATACGGATAATCCTGAAAAGATTACCTTCTATGTTGGAGAGCCAGAGTACGTGACCGAGCTCAATCGCTATTATCCTCAAGCTCAAGTAGAACTCATCGAACGCTCTATTATCAACATCTCTGCTACCGAGATTCGCGACAATCCTATGGAAAATTGGCGTTTTATCACCAAGCCTTTCCGTCGTCACTTTACTCATAAGGTCCTTGTCGTGGGCTCTGCTAGCGGTGGAAAAACTACTCTTGTTAAAGATTTGGCCCGAACTTACAACGCTCCCTGCTCTCTTGAATATGCTAGGGAGTATCAAGAAAAGTATAATGTACGAGATGACGAGTTAGATACTAACGATTATATTCACCTCCTGACAGATCAATATGCCCAGACCTCTGATATCATTGATAAAGGGCAGCACTCAGGACTTATCTTTGCCGATACCAACTCAACCGTCACAAAAGTTTATATCGACTACTATTTGAAAGAAAATATTTCTAAAGAAGAATTTGATATGCTGGATCGGCTCTATCAGGTAACTCAAGCCCGTGAAAAATGGGATTTGATTTTTGTAATTCTGCCAAAATCAAACTATGTGGATGATGGCTTCCGTGACATGACTATGGCTGATAGCCAAACACGTGACTGGTTTACCAAGCATCTCTTAGACCTCCTATCACCATTCAAGGATAAAATCGTTATTTTAGGGGAAAATAGTAATAGTGACAGCTTCTTTGCGGACAACTACCACAAAGCCAAAAAAGCAATCAAAGAACGTCTACACATCGAGATTTAAAAGACCAATCCAACGTAATCATCACTTAAAACTTACAATACAAACATGGAGGAAACATATGACTAGAACCTTCGAAAACTCTGGTAGCGAAAAGGAATTTTTGGACATCTATCAGCGAAAGGAAATGGATAAGTACGTTAAGCCCTCAGTGACCGTTGATTCGGTCATCTTCCGCTATTATGAAGGAAGAGTCCAAACCTTACTTATCAAGCGAAAAAACCATCCTTTCATGGGGAAATACGCCTTCAGTGGTGGCTTCGTTCAGGAGCAAGAAGATCTCAATCTAGCTGTCTGTCGCGAAGTACAGGAGGAAACATCCATTACACTCAATCCTGATCATATTGAGCAACTCATTACTGTGGGAACACCTTATCGGGATCCTCGAATGTGGACCATTACAGTGGCTTACCTCTGCTTCATGACCTTCAATGACATTCAAGTGGAAAAGGCTGCCGACGATGCCGCGTCTACGCATTGGTTAGACATTGCCATGGTAGACGGTCAACTGCAACTTGTTGATGGTGATAAGACGCTGTCACATGATGACCTTGCCTTTGACCATTGGGAAATTCTCTTAACAGCTATGGAACGTATCAAGGGACGACTCGAATACTATCCAACTATCCTTTCCATTATGCCCGAGGAAAACACCTTGACCACCTACCGCCAACTTTTTGGTACCTTCAATGAAGACTACCTCAAGATGGATTCCACAAATTTCTTGCGTCGCTTTAAACACCTCTTCCAAAAAACAGGTCGTCAGGTAGCTACTAGAACCAGAAAGGCTGCCACCTACACTTATCATATCAAGCCACTCTAAAGTAAGGTCTTTGTTTGACAATTTGATACTTACATAGTAGTATTAAGAAAATTAATAAGAGGTATCCTATGAAAAGTTTTACATTGATTAGTGGAATTCTCATTACACTCTTGGGTGTCTTTTTCTTCGCTAATCCTACAAATCTTCTTGCCATCGTTGGTTGGCTATTTGCCCTAGTGATGCTGGTATCTGGTGTTTCAAGTCTCATGGTTTATTTTAAACGAGATAACGAAAACCGTTCCTTCTTCCAACTGCTTCAGAGTATCATTTCCATCGTTTTTGGTATTATCCTGCTATCAACATCGGCATGGGTGCTCTCGGGCGTAGCTGTAACCATTATCGCTTGGTGGCTTCTTGTCTCAGCATTTACGCAAGGCTTTCAAGCTTATCGCCAACGTCAATTCGGATTCTCAGGTCAACCTGCCCTATCAATCACCTTGATTTGTCTAGTCTTTGGACTCCTGCTCTTTAGTGCTCCGTTTTTCTCAGCCTTTCTTATTGGGCGCTTGGTAGCTTCCTTAATTATCTTCGCGGGGGTCTCTGTTCTCTCCTTTTCGTTCCGCTTGTGGTAGGAAGAAAATAGTCACTACATAAACATAAAAAAGCCTTGCAATTCACATTTGCAGGGCTTTTGTCATACTTTGATTACTAAAGAGCTTATCCTTCTAGCTCACTCAAATACTCATAGCGTTCATACTTTTCAAGCAAGGTTTCGTTAGCAGCATCCAAGTCTCGTTGGAGGGTGGCTAACTGTCCATAATCGCTAGCATTTTCAAGCATTGCTGCTTCAATCTCTTCGATTTTGGCTTCAAAATCAGCAATCTCATCTTCGATGGTCGCCCACTCTTGTTTTTCAAAGTAGCTCATGCGTTTTTTGTCTTCTTTGACTTTCTCAACTTTAACGCTAGCTTGCTCTTTTTCCTTCTCTAAGAGGGCTGCTTGCTCTTGGAAGAAGGCTTTTTCATCAAGGTAGTCAGTGTAGTTACCAAAGAACTCTCGCACACCACCCTCTTCAAAGGCTAGAATCTTGTTAGCCACCTTGTCCAAGAAATAGCGGTCGTGACTTACGGTAACGACAGGGCCACCAAAACCATTGAGAAAGTTTTCCAAAACCGTCAAAGTCGCAATGTCTAAATCATTTGTCGGCTCATCCAAGAGCAGAACGTTAGGCTTTTCAATCAGAATCTTAAGTAAATAAAGACGTTTCTTTTCCCCACCAGAGAGCTTGGCAATCTGTGTCCCATGGGTAGAACGAGGAAAGAGGAATTGCTCCAAGAGCTCTGTGATACTGGTTGTCCCAACCGTTGTCTTAACTTCATCTGCAACTTCTTGCAAGTAGTTAATGACACGCTTGCTCTCATCCATATCTTTAATTTGCTGTGAGAAATAACCAATACGTACCGTCTCACCAATATCCAGAACACCAGCTGTAGGCACAAGGTCACCATTAATCAGATTAAGCAAGGTCGATTTCCCGACACCATTATCCCCAACAATACCGATACGATCACGGTTTTGCATGATAAGATTGAAATCACTGAGAATTTGCTTGCCATCTTCATAAGCAAAATCGACATGCTCGAAGTTCACTACTTTCTTACCAATACGGCTAGTCTCAAAGTTAATTTCAAGATCGTCATTATTGATCGTTTGGTGAACATCACCCTTAAGCTCCTTAAAACGATTGATACGAGCTTGTTGCTTGGTCGCACGTGCCTGTGGTTGCGTTCGCATCCATGCCAATTCCTGCTTATAGAGTTGCTTTTTCTTGTGAAGAGCTGCTGCATCTCGTTCATCTTGTTCAGCCTTTAGACGAACATAGTCTTGATAATTTCCCTGGTATTCAATCAGATTAGCCTGGTCTAGCTCAAAGATACGTGTGGCCACATTGTCCAAGAAATAACGGTCGTGGGTAATAAAGAGGACCGTTTTTTTAGAAGACTTGAGAAAATTAGTCAACCAAGCAATAGTATCAATATCCAAATGGTTAGTTGGCTCATCCAAGAGCAAGAGATCTGCATCATTCAAGAGAACCTGAGCCAACTGCACACGGCGACGAAGACCACCTGAGAGGTCCCCGACCTTTTGCGAGAGGTCTGACAATCCCAACTTAGACAAGACTGTCTTAACCTCGCTCTCAATGGACCAAGCATCTAGACTATCCATCTCAGCCACTACCTTCTCCAAGCGAGCCTGATTCTCCTCAGAATATTCTGCCATAAGGGTCTCATATTCTCGAATCAAAGCCATCTCACGAAGGTCTGATGACAAGACAGTTTCAAGCACCGTCTTGCTATCATCAAATTCTGGCTCTTGAGTCAAATAAGCAATCTTATAGCCATTAGCCTTGGTGAAAGGTGACACATCACCATCAAAACCAATACGCTCAGATACAACATCTAGCAAGGTTGTCTTACCTGTCCCATTGACACCAATAATCCCAATACGATCCAAATCATGGATAATGAATGAAATCTCTTTAAAAACCGTCTTATCTCCAACGGACTTGGTTAATTTTTCAACAATAAAATCTGACATCTTACTTCCTTCTTACAAATAACACCGCTACGGATCCTACGCATGCTCTGTAGCGGTGTGTCATTTTTATCACGTCTCTAGACTTATTTCATAGCTTGAACAAAGGCCATGATGGCTTCCTCGGCATTAGCTAGTTGACCATCAACGATGGCATTTTCGATAGCCTTAAGTGCACGACCAAGGTCCGGACCAGGTTTGAATCCTAGCTCCTTCATCAGTGTGCCACCATTCACAACGATTTCGTGCTTATCATGGATGAGCAACTGACCATCCAACTCGGCAATACGCTCATAATCGACGTCCAAGCCCTGAGCCCGTCTCAAGGTTTCAGCCTCCTCTATGAGTTCCTTACCATACTGATAAACATCTTGCTTGGTCACAGCTCTCTCCAAACGGAAATTGAAAATGTCAACCAGGGACTGAACTGTCTTTTGGAAATTAACAGATGTCTTCCATTTTTTAAGAAAAGAGCGTGGATTATCGTGCTTGAGAGCCAAAAGAGTTGCTGCCCAGGCCTGCTCAGAACTTGTAAATCTAAAGTCATCAGCATAATCTGATACAAAAGACTGCCATTTCTCTGCTGTCTCTTGAAAATCTGGAAGATACTGATAAGCCTTAGTCGCTAGAAGAGCCTTAACGCCTTTTTTCCAATGTGGTGCCAAGAGCAACTTATCAAATTCGATGAAACTTCGCTCAATCGAAATCTTTTCCAAAAGAGGTGCATGGCTGGTCATAGCCTCAAAAGTCTTTTCTTCAATATCGAAATCTAAGCTCGCTGCAAAACGTAGGCCCCGCATGATACGAAGAGCATCCTCGTTAAAGCGTTCCTCAGCCTTACCAACAGCCCTTAAGACACGGTTGTCCAAATCAGCAAGACCATTGAACTTATCAATAATCTCAGCATTTTCATTAAGAGCAAAAGCATTGACTGTAAAGTCACGACGCTTGAGATCCTCTTCCAATGAACGCACAAAGGACACGCTAGACGGACGACGATAATCCACATAGACGTCCTCTGTTCGGAAGGTCGTCACCTCATACTCACCGCCATTTTCCAAGACCAAAACGGTCCCATGCTCAATACCAATGTCTACCGTACGCTCAAAAATCTGTTTAGTCTCCTCAGGATAAGAAGACGAAGCAATATCAACATCGTGAATGGGACGGTTGAGAAGGGCATCGCGGACCGATCCACCAACAAAGTAAGCCTCAAACCCTGCAGCCTTAATTTTCTCTAATATTGGTAAAGCCTTCTGAAATTCAGAAGGCAAATAACTTAATCTCATAGTAAATGTTCCAAACCATAAACAAGCTGATTACGTTTAACAACTTCTTTAATCCCAAGATTAACACCACCCATAAAGGAAATGCGGTCGTAAGAGTCGTGACGCAAGGTCAATCCTTCTCCTTGGGCACCAAAGATAACCTCTTGGTGAGCCACAAGACCTGGCAAACGCACACTGTGAATACGGAAACCATCAAACTCCGCACCACGTGCCCCAGCAAGTGTTTCCACCTCATCCTCAGCTCCCTGACGTTTAGTCTCGCGAACCTCACGAATAAGTTCAGCCGTTTTCACTGCTGTACCTGATGGCGCATCTTTTTTCTTGTCATGGTGAAGCTCAATGATTTCAAGATCTGGGAAATATTTGCTAGCTTCTGCCGCAAACTTCATAAGTAAGATAGCACCAATAGCAAAGTTAGGAGCAATCAAACCACCAATAGACTTGTCTTTAGAAAGGTCTGTTAATTCCTGAATTTGTGCTTCAGTAAATCCTGTTGTACCCACAACTGGTGCAAAACCATTCTCCAAAGCAAAACGAGTATTTTCATAGGCAACAGCAGGCATAGTGAAATCCACCCAGACGTCTGCGTCAAAGCCAACCAAATCTGCTTTATCTGTGAAGACAGGAACACCGTCCACTTCTTTTTCTGTCGCAAATGGGTCAAGCAAGGCAGCCAAAGTCAATTCGTCATCTCCCTTGACCATTTCAACCGCAGTCGAACCCATTCTTCCTTTAAATCCAGCAACAATAACTTTAATAGACATGTTATTTTTCCTCTCTATTGATCTTAATCATAGACAAGTCCCGTCCCAGATGGATAGTACTTATTTGGTAAATTTAGGTGTTAGACCTAACACTAGCGCTCCTTCACCCAAGTGTGTCGCAATTACGGCACATAAGGATACCACTGTTGAAACGCTAATCCCCTGTGCTTCTAGCTGTCTTTTAAAATCCTCAGCTTTTTCAGGAGCATTCGTGTGAAGAATACTAAGCTCCATTTCACGATTTTCCTCAGCTAGAGCAACCAAACGTTTCACAGCTTTCTTCTCTGTACGCACCTTTTCAAAAACAACGATTTTTCCTTCGTCATTAAAATTCAAAATAGGTTTGATAGACAAAAGATTTCCTAAAATCGCCGAACCATTCGACAAACGACCACCCTTAACCAGATGATTAAGATCATCCACAAGAATATAGGCCGTCGTTTGGTCAACTTGCTCCTCAAGCTTCTTCAAAATGTTCTCAAAAGACATTCCTTGGGCTGACCAATGCAAAACGTTTCTCACCATAGCTCCCATAGGAGCTGCTGTGATTTTTGTATCAGGAAAAGCAATCTTCAACTTGGCATGGTCCTCAATCAAAAACTGACTATTGGCCCAAAAACCAGAGATTCCTGAAGAAAGGAAAAGCCCAATGACATGGGTATAACCTTCCGCCTCCAACTCCATAAGCAAGTTATCCAAGTCAGCTAGATTTGGTTGTGACGTCTTGAGCAGTTCCTCAGAGTTTGCCATTTGTTCATAAAACTGATTGACATCCAAGTTTTTTTCTTCAACAAAAGGCTGCCCCTCAATGATGACTGGAATATCTAAAACATAAACATCAGCATGGCCCTGAATCTCAGCAGGGAGATTAACCGATGAATCCGTAATAACTGCAAGAGACATCTTAGAACTCCAAGTTTATACCTGGGCGATCCAAGGCAATTTCAGTTACTTCATAAGTCAAACGTTGAAGCGTATCCAAGAGCGGTGCAGCCAAGGCTTCTGCTTCTTCTTGTGAGAAGTCTTTTGGTTCATTGACGATACGGTTTTGAATATGGTCCATTTGAGAAACAATCCCTGAGATAACAAACTCATCACGGACAATCATAAATTGCAAAACAGCTACAACAGACGTATTGTTAGCTTCTTCATCTTTATTGTGCAACTGGAAAGTTACTTCAACATTTGTTTTAGGCACACCATTCTCTTTTTCCCACTCATGGTTACGAACATCATAGTGGTAACGGTTAACAAATACTTTTTCGCGAATTAAATCCATTAGTCATATTCTCCTTGATACAATTACTCTTTATTATAGCATAAATATGCTTTATTATGGGAATATTATTGACAGAAAAATGAGTATTTAGACTGAGTTTGACAGCAATAATAATCACTAGAAAAGTAGGAGCTTTGATTTAGGTCTAAGAATACTAAAATAAGGCTTTTCCATCAGAAAAGAGCCTTACGTTGATAGCTAACAGTCCCTCAAAGAACGTTTCTGCTGTCCCTGTTCATCAAAATTCTCAGGAGATAACCAATTCTCAAATCGTTTCTTAAGTGCTGGCCACTCACTGTCAATAATGGAGAACCAGTCTGTATCACGGCTACGTCCCTTATAGATAGCATGGTTACGAAAACGCCCCTCATAGGTGAACCCTAAACGCATGGCTGCATTGGCAGAAGGGCGGTTGAGACTATCACATTTCCACTCATAACGACGATAGTTAAGATCTTCAAAGACATATTTCATAAGCAGATATTGAGCTTCTGTGGCTGCTCGGGTCTTTTGTAAAGCAGGTGCCAAAATCACCCGCCCCATCTCAACACTACGATTTTTAGGTGTAATAGCCATAAGTGAAAAGGTTCCCAGAACCTTACCTGAAGCCTTATCCCTGATGGCAAAGAAGTAAGGATTCTGGGATTGCTCATAATCCTCCAAACACTGACGTACAGCTTCTTCAGATTCAAAAGGATCCGCATACATATAGGTCCAATCAGAAAGAATCT
>ERZ773180.289-NODE-289-length-32843-cov-5.488014_pt1 | contig 32843 bp, 25 predicted proteins | sample MGYA00511080_ERZ773180 | MGnify/ENA primary metagenome ERZ773180 (study PRJEB29015, sample SAMEA2738175) | human oral metagenome | biome: human oral; feature: human-associated habitat; material: saliva | place: China | collected 2178 ... | reverse complement strand
CTGGTATATCGTGCTAATTTTTGTTGTTCTTGCTATCAGAATCGCATTCCTTTCCAAAAAGAAATCATCTAAAGTTCTTGTTGCTTTATCGGTATTTTGCCTGGTTCTTGCTGCAGGCTCATTTGCATTTGGTGGAGCAACTGTTTTAGAAGCACAATCTAAGGGTGCTTCATCTGACCAACTCAATTCCATGAACCTTATCGAGCTTGTTCAGGCAAACCAGGCCGCACCAGCTCAGACCTCTGTTAATGATGTCAACGAGCTCTACAACAAGATCGTTTACGTCTATCAGTATGGCTCGCCTATTGCGCAGTCGCTCGCAAGCGACAATCCCTTTGTTCACCATGATCTACCTTGGGTAGCAGCGACTCTTCCAGAGCTGAAGAAGGAGTTTGACAGAAACGAAGTAGTCTATGTGTCAACAAACAGTCAGATTTTCAAACAACTGCACATCAACCCTGGTGAAAACGCCGTCGAGCCTTTTATATTCTTTGTTACTTCGGTCAATCCAGCTGGAAGAATTTTCCCACTTACAACTGGTGATATGTCTCGTACTGGCAAAAAAGATGGCGATAAAATCACGGTTGGTGACAATCTTGAGTTTACGCTTCGCACGGTTCATACCGATCAGGGAGACTATGTGCTTGGCCTTAACTACCAGGTCCTTTTGGCTATCAGCAGTTACTTCAAGGATTATAAGTAATTTTTGGTATTCCAATAAAGGAGTACAACTGACCATGTGTCGCTGAACGCGCAAAATAAGCCGCAACAAAAAAACTCCCATTCACCTGAATGGGAGTTTTGTTTTCTCGGCAGATGCTATTTGAAGCTTTTAAGGCGCCTTTAAGATGCCCTTTGGATACCTTTTGGATGCTTTGGACAACCAGACCTTACTCGGCTGGGCAGAGCGAGAGGGCGGCCTCGTCAGCAATAACGGTGCAGTTAGCGTGAAGTTGCAGGATAGAGGCTGGGCACTGAGGCGAAACGTTGCCGAAGCACATGTCGTAAACAGCCTTAGCCTTGTCCTCGCCGCTAGCCACAATCAAAATGCTGCGCGCAAACATGATGGTCTGCGTGCCCATGGTGTAAGCCTGGCGAGGGACGTCCTCCATGCGCTCAAACAGGCGGCTGTTCGCCTGAATAGTGCTCTCGGTAAGGTCAACGCAGTGCGTACCCTTGGAGAAATGGTCGTCAGGCTCGTTGAAACCAATGTGGCCGTTGTGGCCAATACCAAGAAGCTGCAGGTCAGGATAGCCAGCCTTAGCAACAAGCTTATCGTACTCGGTGCAAGCTGCCTCAACGTCAGGATTAGAGCCGTCGGGCACATGGGTGTTCTCAAGATCAATATTTACCAGGTCAAAGAGATTTTTGCGCATGAAATAGTGATAGCTCTGAGGATCTTCGTGAGAAAGACCGCGGTACTCGTCAAGGTTGTACGTAGAAACCTGCGAGAAGTCCAGGTCTCCCCTCTTGCACCAATCAGCGAGCTGAGCATAGGTGCCAATTGGCGTTGAACCAGTTGCCAGACCAAGAACGCAATTTGGCTTCAAAATGATTTGTGCAGAGATGACGTTTGCAGCTTTTCTGCTCATATCCTCGTAATCGCGGGTGCGAACAATCCTCATGTCTACCTCCAAGACAGAAGTCACAGTTACATTTAGTTTAACATTTGAAGCAAGTAAAAAAGTAACCGGTCGGCGAGAAGAACAAATATCTCGCTGACCGGTTTGGGCCTGTTATATGGCGTGTTTCTGTCACTAATCTGTCGCGAGTCTGACGCGAATCTTTCGTGAAGCTAACACGGTGGCAGTTATCTGTCTGGAATCTGTCGCGAGTCTGACGCAAACCTGACGTGGCGGCAATTATCTGTCCAGAATCTGACGTGGACTTGACGTCAACCTGACGCAAATCTGACGCAGAGCCTACGTCGCTTATCCCTGAATCTGCCTGGAAAGATTCTGCAGAGCGTGGAAACGGTGAGAGATAGCGTTCTTCTCGTCTGGCTCAAGCTCTGCCATGGTTTTACCTGGAGCATCCTCAGGCCAGAAGAGTGGATCGTAGCCAAAGCCATTGTGACCCTTTGGTTCGTGACCGATAACGCCCTCGCAGTCACCCTCTCCTACCAGCACGGATCCGTCTCTGTAGACCAGAGCAACAGTGGAGTGGAAGCGGGCAGTACGGTCCTCGTCGGCAACGTCGGCAAGTTCTGCTAAGAGCTTCTGATTGTTTGCAGCATCATTGCCATGCTCGCCAGCATAGCGAGCTGAATAAATTCCAGGAGCTCCGTCCAGAGCGTCAACACAAATGCCAGAGTCGTCTGCAATGGCCGCTACGCAATCTACCTCGTCAAGCGCAGCCATTGCCTTGATCAGAGCGTTATCGCGGAACGTCTGACCGTTCTCCTCTGGATCAGGAAAATCCCCCAGCTGACCAAGAGCCACAAAGCTCATACCAGGCATTACCTTAGAAAGGATAGCTTCAATCTCAACAAGTTTGTGAGCGTTGCCCGTTGCAACTACCACGGTTGTATTTGGATCAAAGGTCACAGCGTTAGAACCCTGATTTTCACTGTTTTGACTCATGGTTACTCCCTAAATCCAGTCACTTGATTCTGCAGGTCAACAAGGTGGGCGATGCCTGCCTGACCAAAGTCGAGCAACTGATTGAGTTGCTCACGATCAAACGGGCCACCCTCGCCTGTTCCTTGCACTTCAATTATCTGTCCAGTTTCTGTTCCCACAAGGTTCATGTCAATGTCCGCATGAGAATCCTCGGGATAGTCAAGGTCCAGCAGCGGCTGACCGTTTACGTAACCCATAGAAATCGCAGCTACTTGACCTGTAAGAGGAAGTCTGGGCAAGAGGTCCTTCTCGACAAGTGAGTAGAGTGCGTCGTGAAGCGCCACCCAAGCACCGGTGATGCTGGCGGTTCTAGTGCCGCCGTCTGCCTGAAGGACGTCGCAGTCCAGCGTGATGGTGTACTCGCCCAGGCGGTTGAGGTCAACAACGGAGCGCAACGAGCGGCCGATCAGGCGCTCAATCTCCATGGAGCGACCCTTGCGGTTGGCGCGCTCTCGCTTGGTGCGGCGGTTAGTCGACGCAGGTAGCATGGCATATTCAGCCGTAACCCAACCCGCGCGAGAACTGCGTCGCCACGCGGGGACGCCCTCCTCAACGGTAGCGGTGCACAGGACGCGCGTGTCGCCAAACGTGACCAGGCACGATCCGTCGGCGTTCTTCATAACGTTGCGCTCAAGGGTAACGGGGCGCATCTGGTCCCACGCGCGGTCAAACGAGCGCGCAGCCTGCGTGTCGGATCCGGCCTGCGTAGCTGCGTCGACCTGGGCGGTGGCTCCGGTCTGCGTGACGGCGTCGACCTGCGCGGGCTTCTCGCCAGAAAACGTGCTTTTTACCTGGTTATCCATTGCACTCCTAAGAAAAAACGCGACACCCGAGGGCGCCGCGTGAGGTTCCATGGTGGGCGATGAGAGATTTGAACTCCCGGCCTTGTGCGTGTAAAGCACCTGCGCTAGCCGCTGCGCCAATCGCCCGTGACTGTAGAAGTTTATCACAGCTTCCACAATTCTTCGGCGGCAATTATGAATTCTGCGTCTTCATTGCACGACCTTTGCACAAATCTTACGCCAGCTCTTCCAGAATGCGACGCATTTCTTTCTGAACGCCCTGCTCGGTATGAGGAGCAATGACCTTGGAGGCAATCGTCTTGAGCGCGTAGCGAGCGTTGTCCATAACGTACGCAGTGCCCGCATAACGCAGCATAGCGTAGTCGTTCATGGAATCGCCAAAGACGGCAATCTCATCGCGAGAAATACCATAGTACCTGCGAATCTGCTCAAGTCCCGTAGCCTTGTTCACGCCACGAGGCACCACGTCAATCCAAGTCTCACCGGAAGGCATGAACGAAAGCCTGTCGCCCATCTCGCGCTCAAGAATCATGGCCATATCCATGGATCGAGCCCTGGAATCGCAGCAAATAGCAGCCTTGATGATACTAACGTCAGGTGAAGGCGGATCAAACACGCGCTCAGCGTTTGGCAGGTCTTTATCCAGCTCACGCACAAACGAACTCTGATCGTCCAGCAGATACGTATGCGTGCGGTCATAAACAACCAGGTGAATGCAGTCAAACTCAGACGTCAACTCAAACAGCTTACGAATAGAAGCTGACGAGAAAACCTCGCGGTCGATGACCTCGTTCTCTACATAGACCTGCGTGCCAAGAGAGGCCACGTAGTCAATCTTGTCTGCAACCGGCTCAAACAACCAGCGCAGCGTATCGTAACGACGACCGGAGCTTGCGACAAAGTGAACGCCGCGTTTGTACAGCTCTTCGATAAGTTCAAATGTCTCTGGCGGAACCTCGGAATTCTGGTCCAGCAGCGTACCGTCCATGTCCGATGCAATGAGTCTAATCATGCTAGTTCTCCATCATAAAACGGGGAGTCTCCCCTGCTTTTGTCGCGCGCACCAGCTCTAGCAGGGCGTGCGCAACGCCATCGTCTGCAGATGCACCCACGTGATGCTTTGCCACCTGCTTGACCTCTGGAATTGCGTTTGCCACCGCCACCGAGTGCGGAACTTTACTTAAAATCTCGACGTCATTCTCGCCATCTCCAAAAACAAGCACCTCTTCTGGAGAAATGCCCGTTCTTTCCAGGAGCGTTTCAAAGCCGGTCAGCTTGGACACACCCTTGGGCAGCACGTCAAACCACTGAGGGACCACCGACATGGTGTACACGTCTGGACAAGCTGCGGCCACTTTTTGGCGACAGCGCTCCATGTCCTCCTCCGTGCCTGGGCACGCAATTGTTGCGGCGACAAAATCAACGTCGTCCGGGACTTGATCAACAATGCCTGAGACAAATACCAGTTTGCGCTCGTAATCGGCGAGAATGTCTTTGTCAAGCGGACCGACAACATATGCCGGGTTAAAGAGGTTAGTCTTCTCTGGATAGCAGACCAAGAACATGTTCTTCTCGTCAGCAAGAGCATCTGCGACGCCCTGCAACGTTTTGTGGTCAAAGATGGAGAGCGAGATGGTCTTGCCTTTGTACAGCACGCGTTTGCCTGTAGACATGACGCCTGTTTGCATGCACGCCTCGTCGAGGCTAAAAAGACGCATCAGCTCAACGTAATCTCGGCCGGTACAAGGGCCAAAAGCGATGTCTGTTTCTTCCAGAAGCGTGTGAATAGCCTTGCGTGTGAAGTCCGACACACGCTTGTTTCCGAAGGGTACCAGCGTGTTGTCCATATCAGATAAAACAAGCTTAATCACAAACGTCCCCCGTTACTGCATGCTGCGTAGCTGGGCAAACGCGACGCGCATCGAAGCCCAAGCAGACGCAGCCTTACGCCAACGCAGCTCCAAGCTAGCACGCTCTACGCTGACACGAGCCAAGCCGACACGAGCTAAGCCGACACGAGCTAAGTCGCAGCATTGTACTTCTATCTAGTTGAACTATGTGCCAAGACGTCAAAGCGATCAATCTTGAGCAACACTTGGTCTAGTCCAATCATACCCGAGAGACGCACCTTTGACGCATTCGAAGTCAAAATTAGAAGATCTCTAAACCCGGAGCCCCGACGGCCGCCAACCCACTCCATGCGCTTAATGTCCTGGTAGTTGATGGAAATTTCAGAGCCTACAAAGGGCACTACAACCATCTCGTCATCAAAAAGCGAGACCTTATAACGACTCAAGATGTACCACGCCATAAACATGACAACCGAGAAGGACGCAAAAAACGCCATAACAATATCTGGGTTTGGCGTAAATACGTTAACGTAGCAAAGCCAGCCGAGAATAACTGCGATTGCACTGACAAATGCCATGTCAATAATGAGCGAACGTGTGAGCGCGGCGGGAGTCACGTAGGTATCGTGATGGCTGTGGCGACGCTCGGAAATTCCAACGTTTCCCGAGTGCTCTAAAAACGCAGCTATGACGGGTGCCGCAACGACAACAATTCCAAAAAACACTGCGAGCATTGCGACCTCCCTTACTCCGTGAAAAAAGAACAATGACCCTTCATAATTATGCTACGCCCCTGCTCACCATTTTGTTGACAAGGTTGAGCGGGGGCGTAGACGGTAGAAATCTAGCTATGAATGGCAAAGCTGCACGTCAAACGGTTGTGCACAGCTCGAGCGGCGCGGGTTGCGGGCAGTGCGAGCGCGGCGCGGCGGCGCAGGTGCGTCGGCGCGGCTCGCGTGCGATGCGGGTGCGACGGCGCTAGCTGCGAGCAGCAAGCAGCGCGGTCAGCGCAGGCGCTAGCTGCGGGCGGCAAACTTGGCGACGAGCTTCTCCAGAAGGTCAACGGTAACTTCAAGGCTTGGCACGGGGACAAACTCACGCACGGAGTGGGCGTTATATCCACCGGTAGCAATGTTGGGGCATGGCAGTCCGCGGAAGGTGAGCTGGGCACCATCGGTACCGCCACGAGCGGCAACTGGCTTAGGCTCAATACCGACCTCACGATTTGCCTCAAGCGCATAATCAATCAGGAACTCGTAGCCGTCGAACTTCTCGGCCATATTGCGATACTCCTGGTGAATCTCAACGCGGACGGTATTCTCGCCATAGCGCTTGTTCAAGAACGCGGCGATATCCTGCAGGACCTGCTGGCGGTTGGCAAAAATCTGGGCGTCGTGGTCGCGGACGATGTAGCTGAGCTTAACCTCGGACGCGGAACCCTCGATGGTGATTGGATGGTAGAAGCCCTCGTAGCCCTCGGTGTGCTCAGGACGCTCGAAGGCGGGGACCATCTGCTGGAACTCGGATGCCACGGTAATTGCGTTGATCATAACGTCCTTGGCGCTGCCGGGGTGCACCATGACGCCCTTGAAGTAGACGTCGGCGTGGGCGGCGTTGAAGCACTCGTAGTTGAACTCACCGAGAGCCTCGCCGTCGACGGTGTATCCGTACGCGGCACCGAGTTTATCCAGGTCAAGCAGGCTTGCGCCGTGACCGATCTCCTCGTCGGGGACAAACGCAATCTTGAGCGTAGGGTGCGCGAGCTCGGGGTTGTCGCCCAGGCGCTTGAGCAGCGCACAAATCTCAGCCACACCGGCCTTATCGTCAGCGGAAAGCAGCGTGGAACCGTCGGAGCAAATAATGTCCATGCCCACAAAATCCTTGAGGTCAGGGACCTGCTCCTGGGTGGTAGCGATGGTCTTGCCATCGACGACGCCGGCCACCAGGTCACCGCCCTCGTAGTGGACGACGTGTGGCTTAATGCCCGAGGCAGGCGCGTCAATGACAGAGTCCAGGTGCGAGCAGAGCATCAGCGCGGGAGCCGACTCGGCACCCTTGGATGCGGCGAAGGTGCCGGTGACGTAGGCGTGCTCGTCGACGGTGACGTCAGTGCAGCCCAGCGCCTTGAGCTCTTCGCCCAGGTAGCGAGCCATCTCGTGCTGAACAGGCGTTGAAGGGGTGACGGTGTCGTTCTCGGGGTTGGACTGGGAGTCAACCTGCACGTAGCGCATGAAGCGCTCGGCAACATCGGGGAGCTGGTTAGTTGCGGTTTCAGACATGGGTATCCTCTCTTGTTCGGGCAAGGCCGGTGCGGCGGGCGGTGCGGGTCGCGCCGCGGGCTGCGCAGGTGGTGCGGGTCGCGGCACGGGTGCGCAGGTGATGCGGGTCGCAGCCGCCAGCCTTGGATGTTGTATGCATTTACTGTACCGCAACTCAAAACGAATTAAACCTACCTGCACAAACTTTGCGCGCGCATGCCATAATAATTGCAAGAAATGAGAAAGATGGAGCGCTATGACAAACGACTTTTGGACGCCACAATTTCATCTCTTCCCACCTCAGGGTTGGATGAATGATCCTAACGGACTTTGTCAGTTTAAGTCCGTCTACCATGCGTTTTACCAGTACACTCCAGAGTGGCCTGCTAACGAACTTCGCTTTTGGGGACATGCTGTGAGTAAGGATCTACTCTCTTGGAAGACGCTCCCTATTGCGATTTCTCCAGACGCAGCTTGCGATAAGGACGGTGCGTTTTCGGGTTCGGCCTGGATTGAGATGCATGGCGCGGGAGACGGCGACGGTGAGGCGACCGGTGACGGTGTGGCGGCCGGCAACGGTGTGGCGACCGGCGAGGTCATGCGGCTCTTCTACACCGGCAACGTTATGGACGAAGCACACCCAGAAGCCGACGGCATTGATGTCGGTCGAGAGGCCTATCAAGTTATGCTGACCTCTGAAGATGGACAAAGTTTCTCGCCAAAGTACGTTGTTTTGAAGCCGAACGACTACCCCGGTACCTGCACAAACCATGTACGCGATCCGAAAGTTTGGAAGCAAGACGGGGCTCTCCGCATGCTGTTAGGCGCTCGCGAGAAAGACACTGCGGCTGGTCCCGTGAAATCCGCAGATGAACGCTGCGATTCGGGATCGGTGTTGATTTACGACTCCAGTGATTGTGGCGAGTCGTGGACGCTCCACTCGGTTATACGCGGGGCTAACGACCTGGGTCATCGCGAGGCGTTTGGCTACATGTGGGAATGCCCTTTTTTGGTGCAGCTAGATGGCCAGGAGTTTCTATCTGTGTGTCCGCAGGGGCTAAGAGAAGGCGCTGGTACGGAGCCAAGCACCGATGCGGAACCAAGTGCTGGTACGGAACCAAGCGCCGATGCGTCCAAGGGATCGCGCTTGAGCGATTCCGCTAACTTGCAAGAAAGTGCTTCAAGCGAGCCTCTCGACAAGTGGCAAAACATCTGGCAGTCGGGATATTTTCCGCTTCCAGAGGGCCAAAAGCTTATCAATGTTGAAACTGTTTCCACCGATAGCTTTGTGCTCTGGGATCATGGTTTTGACTTCTACGCACCTCAAACGTTCGTCGATGATTCTGGCCGAACCATTTTGATTGGATGGATGGGCATCATCGATCCGACTTACCATAGTTATCCTGAAGGCATTGAATTCTGCCACAACCTTACTCTGCCCCGAGAACTTTCGTTGTCTGGTGATGGTGTTATCCTGCAACATCCAGTTAAAGAGCTTGATGCTAAGCGACGAGAATGTGTGGAATTTGTCGCCGACGCTGTCGTCAAAATAGATCAACTATCTGCAGATATTGAGATTACGGACATATCCGGAGACGGAACTCTTACTCTCAACGACGCGCTTGTGCTTTCTTACTCCAAGGGCACTTTTACCCTGAAATTCATTGACGAGGACACCGCTGCAGGCAGAACTCAACGCTCTATTAGGCTAAAGGAGCTTTTTGACCTGCGCGTTATTGTTGATGGGTCTACCGTGGAGATTTATCTGAACGATGGACGTGCGGTTTTCTCGACACGCTGGTTCCCTGCATCTGAGCGGCTAACGTTGAGCAGCACTTTTGTTGCTGCTAGCTCACGAGAATACAGCCTAATCGAGTAACTTAGTAAGACTACCGGCGACAGTTTGATTCCGTCACCATAGAAGCGCCGGCTATTTGTCGTTGATTTACTGGTTATGCACAAAATTGCATATTTCATGCATTTTATACGCAAAATTTTCACAGGACTCGGAAAATTGCCGTTTTTGAGAGCTCCAGCGGTAAAAAATGCGTTTAGTTGGGGATGTACGAATTTAGTTCAACTTTTTATATTCGTGTTTGCCCAGGATAAGCGAAAAAGTTTTAACTATTTCTTTTACTAATAACGCCAAAACTGCTCATTTTTAAAATGAATACACCAACTAAACGCATTTTTTACCTTTTTGGGACCAAATTCGCCAAAAATGAGCCCCAAACCAAAGTTTGGGGCTCATTAACGTGCAATCTCAGTGGTCGTTGCAAGCAAGCGAACCTTCATGGCCGCTCGCGCATGGTCGTTCACGCTGGTCGCGCGCTCATGGTAGTTCGCGCTACTCGGAGAGGTACTTGGAGAACGCAGCGACCATGCCATCTGCGGTGGTCTGGCCAAAGACGTCGGCAGACTTTGCCTCGTCCATGAAGATTCCCATCAGGCTCTGGAGCATCTCTACCTGGCCGCCGTCACGCATAATACCCAGGTTAACGACGAGTTTTGCTGGAACAGTGTCGCCGTCGCCGCCCATTGGCTCAAAGTTGATTGTGCTGGATGGCTTCACGATTGCAATGTAAGGCTTCTCAAGGTTGACAGGATCGGTGTGTGGAATTGCGATCTCACCTGCAGGAAAAGCGAGTCCGGTTGGATAGTTCTTCTCGCGAGTTGAAATAGCGTCTTTCCAGGTGTTCTTGATGTAGCCGAGGTTGCTCAGGCGGGTCTCGAGCTGGTCAAACAGCTCAAAGGCGTCCTTAGCCTCAATGTCAAAGAAAACAAGCTCGGGCTTTAGGAGCTCAGCGTCGGTTGTAGCCATTGCTACTCCCCTTTCTGTTGCTGGCGGCGCGCTCGCACGCGCAGTCCGTTGGGATCTAGTTTTGCCTCGAGGTCGAGCAGCAGCTTGTAGACCTCTCGGGCGTCGTTGCCCTGCGCATCGGTCATATCGCCGCAGGTCAGGTAGAAGCGACCTTGCAGCGGCGTGACCTTGTTGATGCGCACGTACGAGCGCAGTCCTTGCGGGGCCTCTCGCACGCGAATCTGTGTGATCTGGGACAACTTGTAGGTTGATTTGTGTTTACCCGTTACAAATGTGATTGAGTCTGGGGCGAGAATAACCTGTTCAGGATAGGCATGCGCGAGAAACGCGTTGAGAATCGAGTACAGGCAAACCACAACCAGAAAGAGCATCAACCAGCGGATAAACCCCAGCGCAAAAAGCACGACTGCCGCGATGAGCACGACGATTGAGACGTAGTTGGGCAGCAGCACGTCGATGACGTAGCGGCGACGGTCGTACGTGTACGTGACCGGCTTGGCCGCGGCAGCAGCGCTAGTCACGGCGTCGGTGCGGGTCGCGGCGACGGTGCGAGCTGCGGCGCGGTCGTCGGCCGACGGGCGCTTGCTGGTTGAAGAGGACTTTGGAGTGGACATGGTTTCTCGCCTTTGGAATCAAGCGGTAAACAGAGAGGCTCGCCAAGCAAAACCTGGACGAGCCTCCTTGCGATGTTTTGTAGGCAACGAGGCCTGTTCGGGACGGGACTAAGCCTCCTGAGCCTCGTGCATTGCAGCAGCCTCCTTGAGGATGCGGCTACGGTTCCACACAGCAAGTGCGCAAGCGATTGCGCCGGTTACTACAACGCCAACGATTGGGTTGATGCTGGAGAACAGGACAAACAGGCCGGACAGTGGACTGCCGCCGTCGGAAAGGACGGTGATCAGGGAAGAACCGGCAACGCCGGTGCTACCAACTGCAGCTGCGATGTCGAAGCCAGCCTGAGTTGCAGACTGTGTGATGAGTGGAGCAAGAGCGGTGGAGATTAGCAGACCGATGATGACGGAAACAATGCCGATGATCAAGCCGCGGAAGCCGTTACCCTTGCAGACAGGAACTGCGACTGCGAGCATGTAGGTGCCAGCAGCAAGGTCGACAAATGGCAGAGTCTGGTTGCCAACTGGCTGAAGCAGAAGTGCAAACAGAACCATCAGAGGAATGCAGATAAGAGCCAAGGACAGGGTTACTGGGTGACCAACTGCAACTGCAGAGTCGAGGCCAATCCAGATGTTACCGCGGTTCTTAACGCGCTGCTGGATGAAGTTAGAAGCTGCCTCGGAGATTGGCAGGAGGCCTTCCATCAGAAGAGCTGCCATACGAGGGATGAGGATTAGAACGGAGCCAAGGGTGACGCCGATGGTCAGGATCTTGGTAATGGAGCCTGCGATGTCAGCAGCGTCGAAGTATGCAACGCAGCCGATGATGAGGCCGATAACGGTGCCGATGAACAGTGGCTCGCCGAAGACGCCAAAGCGCTTCTGCATGGACTCGACGTCAATGTCGATGTCGCGAACGCCAGGGATCTTATCGATCAGCCAGTTCAGACCCATAGCAACTGGTGCGTAAGCAAGCGAGAAGCCCTGGGAGATAGAAACGCCTGGCATGTTGAGTGCCTTCTGGACGTCCTTTGCGGTTGCGTCAGCAAGAACAAGCAAGATGACCTCGTCGATGATTGCTGCAGCGAAGCCAAGCATGATGTTGTTGGTAACGTTTGCAACAAGGGAGCCGACGAATGCGTAGTGCCAGTAGTTCCAGATGTCGACGTTGACGGTCTGGGTGAAGTTAACCAGGACAAGAAGCAGGTTAACGATGAGTGCCAAAGGAATGATAACCAGACCAATGGTGGTGCCGAGTGCAATTGCTGCACCTGCTGGCCAACCGACGTCGATGACGTTGAGAGTCAGACCAAAGCGGTGAATCATCTCCTGAACTGCAGGTCCAATTGCGGTACCAAACAGCTGGTTGATGACGAGGTTAAGGCCGATAAAGCCAACGCCGACCATAAGGCCAGCCTTGAGGCTTTTACCAAAGCCTGCTCCCAGAGCGCAACCGATGATGGTCAGGATGATTGGCATCATGACTGCAACACCGAGGCCCTGAAGGAACGAGAAGAATGAAATTACTACTTCCACACTTACCTTCTTTCGAACAAAAAACAAACACCCGCCGCCGTTGGCAAACAGCCGTTGGCGAGCGGGTGTAAATTACCGAACTACTTACTTGAGGATGTCAAGAATCTGCTGCTCAGCAGCTGCCTTACCAATGGTAGTAAGGAAAGGAACGCCGCTGACATATGGGCAGGTAATGCTTGCAGGTGCCTCCGTAGTTGCAATGAGGATATCTGCATCTGCGCACTGGCCAACTGCCTCGCCAATGGAGCATTTAACAATGTTGTAAGTTCCAGCAAGACCGTTGGAATCGAGAAGATCCTTGACCTTTGCCTCAACAGCAGTAGAGGTTGCGATACCGGAACCACAAGCTACGACTACCTTTTTCATGTCTTCTCCTTCGAGACAGGACGGGGTTTCTCGTCCTAATATGTGGTTGATGCGCAAGCAGTTTCGCGGGACTGCGTGCGGGGCGCGCGATTGCCGTGCTGGTGGCTGCGTGCGGCTGCCGTGCTGGCGGCATCAACCGTTGTGCCGATGTTACCTGTTTATTGCCCGGGTTTCTCGGCGTTTAAACACTTAACGTTGGTATTGTAAACAAATTAAACAAGATTGTCTATGTTGTTTTATCTATACAATTTTTATATAGTTGATGTATTAGTTTTATGGAGTACTTGCAGGTAAAACGTTTTTAACGTATTAGTTGAATTGTTTATTTTGACGTTTGAGGGGGACGCCATGACAAGGGTAAGCATCCGAGATGTAGCTGCAGAAACAGGCTACTCTCCTGCAACCGTCTCAAATGTCCTCAACGAAAAAGGCAACGTCGGCGCTAAGGCAACTAATATCATCCTGGAGGCCATTGCGCGCCTTGGGTACAGCCGCTCGGCTCAGATTTCTCGCATCATTTTTGCGATTGCGCACGTCAACGGCCACATCGTCGACGAAAGCGCCTTTCAAGCAGGTGTTTATACCGGCATCGAACGCGCTGCTCGCAGACTTGGACTGCCGTCGGCGATGGTAACCTTGGACCTCCCCGACCCCGTTACTAGCAAGAAAAACATTGCAGAGCTGGAACAAAACGAGGGAGCTGGCGTCGTTCTTCTCGCCACCGAGATTGTCTCCGACGATCAGTTTTCCTTGCTAGAAGAGTTCAGCCTGCCGCTAGTGATTGTGGACAGTTGGAGCGACAAGTTGCCGTTTGATTGCGTGGTTACCGCTAACGAAACCGCAGCGTATCGCGCGTGTACCCTGCTGGTGGAGCACGGCCACGAGGCTATCGGGTACGTCGGCCACGTGGAGCGCTGCAAGAACTATCCCCTGCGTGAGCACGGCATGCGTCGCGTGCTGGACGACATGCGATTCCCATTTGACGAGAACAACCGCGTGCTTGTCGACTCGACGCCCGAGGAGGCCTATCGCCAACTGGTCGATTGGCTGGAACAGAGGCGCGACTCGCTGCCTACCGCGTTTTTCTGCGAGAGCGATAGTCTAGCAGCTACCGTTGTTCGCGCCCTACGTGAGCTGGGCATTGATGTTCCAGGTGATGTCTCGGTTGTGGGTTTTGACGACGACCGCATCTGCAAGCTGATTCAGCCTTCGCTTACCTCCGTGCACGTTCCCAAGCACGAAATGGGAGAAATCGCAGTTAAACGCCTCATTGACCAGACGACTGACGCCCATTACGCGCCTTGTATTTCGCAACTGCATACCACCGTGGTTTCGCGCAAGAGCGTCAAGCAGCTGTAGCGCGTGATGCGCAGGTAGATGGCGTACTATGGGTGCGACATGACCGCGACCTAGTGGGAGTATGCGTTATGATGCGCAGAACAGGGCGTTTTGCAATGCTGTCACCGTAGCGATACGTTTTTTTCGCGGCTAGAAACGTCATTATGCATGAAATTGCATATTCGTTACGCTATATACACAAAATAATTCGATGATGTGAAAAATCACCTTTTTTGGGACTTCAGGCGGTAAAAAATGCGTTTAGTTGGGAATGAAGGAATTTAGTTCAACTTTTTATATTCGCGTTTGCCCAGGATAAGCTAAAAAGTTTTAACTATTTCTTTTACTAATTGAGTCAAAACACCTCATTTTCAAAATGAATACACCAACTAAACGCATTTTTTACCTTTTTGGGCCCACAATCGCCAAAAATGAGCCCCAAACTAAAGTTTGGGGCTCATTAACGTGCAAATTACAACTTTGTAGCTGGTCGCGCAGCAACTTCGCAGCCGATCACACTAGTTGCGCGCCAACTTCGCAGCCGATTACGCTGGTTGCACGACCGGTCGGCGCGGGATGCGCACTCGCAGCCACACGCCTCGGCACACAGGCCGCGTCGACCGCGCTACTTGACGCCGGCCTTCTTCTTGGCGCGCTCAATAGCAGCCATCTGCTCCTCGGAAAGCCTGATGGAACCGTAATCTTTTCCGTGGTCAGGCGCGGTGCGACCAAGATCGCCCAGGTTAGCACCGGTTGCTTCCAGTGCAGACACGCGGTGCGAAGAGCAAGAGTGGCCGCCCTCACGGACAACGGAATCCAGGCCAAACTTGTCGCGGCCGGTATACGGCATAGTTGCGTCGTTGGTGACGGGGTCGTCAGCGTTTTCTAGCTTGAACTCGCCATTTACGCCATTCTTGTAGTTCTCCTTAGCAACCGAAATCATCAGCTTGATACGGTTGAGCTGGTTAACCTCGGACGCACCTGGGTCGTAGTCGACGGCAACAATGTTGGACTCGGGGTGCATCTGGCGCAGGCGCTTGATGACTGCCTTACCAACGACGTGGTTTGGCAGGCAGGCAAACGGCTGAGCGCAGACGATATTTGGTGTGCCCGTCTCAATGAGGTCGCACATCTCGGCGGTGAGCAGCCAACCCTCGCCCATCGTGTTGCAGAGCGAGAGAATCTGACCAGCCTTCTCGGCCAGTTCATCGATGTTGGGATATGGCTCAAAGCGCTCGGACTTCTCCAGCATCTTATTGATTGGCGCGCGCAGGCCCTGGACCATCTTGATGCCCGCGACGTGCGTCATGCGGCTCTTGAACGAGGTGCCCAGCTCCTTGTGCGTGTTGATCGCGTTGGAGAGGCCAAACAGGAAGAAGTCGACCAGGCCTGGAACGTTAGCCTCGCAGCCCTCGGACTCGATGACCTTGACCAGCTCGTTGTTAGCCGTTGGGTGGAACTTAACCAGAATCTCGCCAACGACGCCAACGCGTGGCTTCTGGCGGTCGTTGACCACGGGCAGGCTGTCAAACAGCTCAATGGTACGCTGGCATTGCTTATAGAATTCCTTACGAGAAATTCCGTTGATCTTGGAACGTGTATCGGCCATGAGCTGGTCATACAGCTCGTTTGCGGAGCCCTTGACCGCCTCGTAAGGACGGACGCGATACAGCAGCTGCATGATCAGGTCGCCGTACAGCAGCGCGTAAACTGCCTTGATCAGCAAATCAGGCTTGAACAGCTTGAATCCTGGGTTGTCCTCGTCAAGGCCGGAAGCGGCGGAGACGGAAATGACCGGAATCTCTGGGTGACCTGCGTCTTTAAGCGCCTTACGAATCAGTGCAATATAGTTGGTTGCACGGCAGCCGCCGCCGGTCTGCGAAATCAGAACCGCGGTCTTGGTCAGATCGTACTTGCCGGAAAGCACCGCCTCCATAATCTGGCCCGTGACCAGGATAGATGGGTAGCAGATGTCGTTGTTGACGTAGCGAAGGCCCATGTCAACGGCGCCCTGGTCAACCGAAGGCAGCAGTACAACGTTGTAGCCCGCGCCCTTCAGCAGCTCCTCTACCAGCTCAAAGTGGATCGGCGCCATCTGCGGAGCCAGGATGGTATAGCCCGCTTCCTGCATCTCCTTGGTGTAGCGAACCTTCTCGTAAGCTGCGGATTCTGCCTCGCGATACACGGGTGCACGGCGAGAAGAACTTGCGCTCCTGGCCTTTTCCAGAGAGCCATCGGCCATGCGAACGCCCTGTGGAACAGCCTCGGTAACCAGGCCAGCAGCTGAAAGTCGCTCGAGCTCTGCCTGCTGCTCGTTCAAGGCAGCCATCAGCGAGCGGATACGAATACGTGCAGCACCCAAGTTGGAGACCTGGTCAACCTTGAGCATGGTGTAAATCTTGCCCGAAGCCTCAAGAATCTCCTGGACCTGGTCGGTGGTCAGTGCGTCAAGGCCGCAACCAAACGAGAAGAGCTGAATAAGGTCCAGGTCGTTTCGGGATGCAACAAAGCGAGCTGCGCGATACAGACGCGAATGATACATCCACTGGTCAACAATACGGATGGGGCGCTCAGGCATCATCTTGTGAGCAATAGAATCCTCGGTGAGCACGGCAAAGCCAAACGAAGAGACCAGCTCAGGAATGGCGTGATTAATCTCTGGGTCGTTGTGGTATGGGCGACCTGCAAGAACAATACCGTGAGCGTCGTGCTCCTCAATCCACGCAAGAGCCTCGTCACCTGCGCGGTGCATCTGGTCCTTGACGTTGATGTCTTCCTGCCAAGCAGCCTCGACAGCGGCGTCAATTTCGGCGCGCGTGATGTGCTCGCCGCGGAAACGACCCTTGCCTACCTGGGCGTCCTTCTCGCGCTGTTCGCTGATGAGCTCGTACAAACGGCGCTTGAGCTCGTTTTTCTTGTCGTACGGAATGAACGGAGCCATGTACTGGATGGACGGATCGGAGAGCTCGTCCACGTTGAGGCCCAGCGCCTGAGGGTAGCTCATGACAATTGGGCAGTTGTAGTGGTTGGTTGCGGAGTCGTCCTCCTTGCGCTCCCAACGAATACAGGGCATCCAAATAAAATCTGGGTCCTTGGCCAGCAGGTTCATGATGTGGCCGTGGGAAAGCTTTGCAGGATAGCAGGCAGACTCGGAAGGCATGGACTCGATACCCGCGTCGTACGTCTTTGCGGTGGTCTGGTCGGACAAAATGACCGAGAAGCCCAGCTTGGTGAAAAACGTGTGCCAGAACGGATAGTTCTCGTACATGTTCAGCGAGCGAGGAATGCCAACGGTGCCGCGTGGAGCCTCGTCAGCGGGAAGCGACTCGCGGTCAAACAGCAGCTTGTTCTTGAACGCAAAGAGGTTTGGTGCCTCGTTCTTCTTGGCACCACGCTTCTTACCTGCGCCTTTCTCGCAACGGTTACCGGTGATAAACCTGTGGCCGCTGCCAAAGTCGTTGATAGTAAGCATGCAGCTGTTAGGGCAGATGCGGCAGTGCGTGTTGGTAAGCTTGACCTGCAGGTTGTCGATGGACTCGCGGTCAAGCAGGGTGGATACACCGTCAATACCTGCACGGTCGCGGGCGAGAAGAGCGGCGCCGTAGGCACCCATGACACCTGCAATATCAGGACGGATGACATCTCTGCCGGTGAGCAGCTCAAAAGCGCGGAGCGTTGCATCGGACATGAAAGTACCGCCCTGGACGATGCAGTGCTCGCCAATCTCGCTGAAGTCGCGGAGCTTGATGACCTTGAACAGGGCGTTCTTGATGACGGAGTATGAAAGACCAGCAGCAACATCGCCGATGGTTGCGCCTTCCTTCTGCGCCTGCTTAACGCGGGAGTTCATGAAGACGGTACAACGGGAGCCCAGGTCAACAGGGAGTGTTGCCTTGGTTGCAGCGGTTGCAAACTCGCGAACGTCCATTTTCATAGAGTCTGCAAAGGACGCAATAAAGGAACCGCAGCCTGCAGAGCAAGCCTCGTTCAACATGATGTGCTCAATGACACCATCTTTGACCTGCAGACACTTCATGTCCTGGCCGCCAATATCAAGAATGAAATCAACGTCTGGGACAAATGCCTTAGCGCCGCGCAGGTGAGCAACGGTCTCAATCTCGCCGGAGTCTGCACGCAGAGCCTCAATCAGAATGCCCTCGCCATAACCTGTGGTTGTGACGTGACCAATAATGCAGTCGGAAGGCATCTCGTCGTAGATGGAGTCCATAATCTTACGAGCAGTGCCCAGGATATCGCCGTTGTTATTGTCGTACCAGGTGTACAGCAGCTCGCCCTTCTCGCCAACAACAGCAGCCTTCATGGTGGTAGAACCTGCGTCAATGCCGATGAATACGCGGCCGTGGTAGTTGGCCAGCTGACCCTTTGGCACTACCTCCTGGTCGTGACGAGCCTTGAAGTCATCAAAGTCCTGCTGGGTAGCAAAAAGTGGATCAAGACGAGCAACCTCTGAACCCTGGATATCTTTGAGGTTATCCAACGCATCCATGACCTGCGTAAAGGTGACTGGTCGATCGGACTCGCCTGCCAAAGCAGCGCCCGTTGCAACAAAGAGGTGGGCGTTCTTTGGCAAGACGATGTGCTCATCGTCTAGGTTAAGCGTGATGTAGAAGCGACGGCGCAGCTCAGAGAGGTACTGCAAAGGACCGCCGAGAAACGCAACGTGGCCGCGGATAGGGTGACCACAAGCGAGACCAGAGACGGTCTGGTTTGCAACAGCCTGGAAGATAGAGGCTGCGATGTCAGCAGGAGCGGCACCCTCATTGAGCAGCGGCTGAACATCGGACTTAGCAAAAACGCCGCAGCGAGATGCAATTGGGTAAATCTGCTTGACGTCTTTAGCCAGCTCGTTGAGGCCGGTTGCGTCGGTCTTTAAAAGAGACGCCATCTGGTCGATGAACGCACCAGTACCACCAGCGCAGGTACCATTCATACGCTGCTCAATGCCGTTGTCAAAGTAGATGATCTTTGCATCCTCGCCGCCCAGCTCAATGGCTACGTCGGTCTGAGGAATCAGCGTCTCAACAGCGCGCTTGGAAGCGATGACCTCCTGGACAAACTCCAGGTCAAGCCATTGCGCCAGCAGCATTCCGCCGGAACCGGTGATTGCGGCGTACATGGGTGTCTCGCCAATGTGCTTCTGAGCTTTAACGAACAGGGAGCGAGCCGTTGCGCGGACATCCGTGTGGTGGCGCTCGTAGTTTGCGTAGACCAGCGTACCGTCCTCGTCGATGACGGACAGCTTTACCGTTGTGGAACCAACGTCGATGCCCAGCATAAGGTGGGCCTGAGACAGGTCAAGTGGGACGTTTGGTGCAAGCTCTGCACCGTTCTCTACCAGCTCAAACTTTGGACTAATCATTGTTTTCCTCTCCGAGAACAAGAGTTGCAAGCGCAAATCGGGGAACGTCTAGCTTGATTGGCTTGCCGTACAAATCGCCAGGTGCAACAAACATAAGGCCGGTCATAAGGCCTGCCATCTGCTCGTCGCTCTCGCGCATGCCGCCGATTAACCAGCGGATAAGGACGCCGACCTCGGCAGAAATTGCGAAGGTCAGATAGTAGTCAAAGAAGGGACCAAGTGCGCGCGGATCAAGATCATGCAGGGCGCGCTGGGCGATAACCTCGTGTACCAGGTGCTTAAGCTTATCCTGGAACGCAGGGTCTCCACCGTTGCCCAGCAAAGGACGCAGGTAGAAGCCGTGTTTGCGGATGCTTCTGATCATCTCGGTTGCGCCGGGACATGGCCTGTAGGAGTCAATGGCTTCTCTGAGCTCAACAAGATTGACGCGAGCAAGCTGTTCAACAGCAGGTCGCAGCTCCGCCAAAGCTTCCTTTTCAATGTGAAGGACCAGGTCAGGGATGTCTTTGTAGTGGGAATAAAAGGTTCGACGCGTGAGGCCAGCGCGCTCCGTTACGCCCGTGACGGTCACGGAGGTAAGGTCGCCGGTTACGTCTATCTCTTCTGCCAGGGCTTTTCTAAGCGCCGCACGAGTTCTGGCGGTACGTCGATCAAGCTTGCAAGCTGACAAAACAGCAGGTGCAGACAATGTTTGCGTCATACGTTTCTGAAGCCTCTCCTGGTTGCAGGTACGTACTGGGTGTGCGGGCGGCGCAGGTGGCGCGGCAGCGCAACAACACCGTAGCGCCCGACTTATTGCACATACTGAGTATTATTACACACTCTGTGCAATAACTGCAACCGCGAGAAGACCGATTTTCTCGCCAAGTCTGCTCTGCCTGCGAGGTTTCTAGCTTGACCTGCTAGCGCGCCTGACTTCTGCAAAGAATCTGTAACTTTTGCCTGAGAACGTTAAAGAATCGGTGGATTCTGCCTGATTTCATCAAAGAATCTGTGTCCCAAACACAGATTCTTTGCACTTTTCAGGCGGGGTTTAAAGCGTGACCGAGCTCACCCTTCCATGGAGCCTGATTTTCTCGCCAAGTCTGAACGATTTGCCTGAAAAGCGCACCATATCTGAGCTATTTGCCGGTTTTCTCGCTATGTCTGAGTAAATTTACTCAGACTTGATGCCCTTTTCAGGCTCAAAATTCAGGGCCACGTAGTCTATCTTTCACGCGCCTAATTTCATCAAAGAATCTGTAAATTTTGCCTAAAAAGGTAAAAGAAACTGTAGATTTGCCTGATTTTGTCAAAGAATCTGTATTCAAAATACAGATTCTTTGCACTTTTCAGGCGCGCATGCTGTTATGGTGCGCCTGGCGAGAAACCCATGCACTCCCAGCCGGCGCTTCGCGCACTTGACCTGCGAGTTTGCCCGCACACGACGCTGTTAGCACAAAAAAACCGGTGTCCACCTGCGTGAACACCGGTCTGACCTGCATGTTATGTGGAGCTCCCAGCTCGCGCGCCCTCCACCTGCATGTTATGTGGAGCTCGGACCCCGTGCACTTACGCGAAGCGCTCGACGCCATCCTTGGAGACGCGTGCAAAGAATAGCGGTTCCAGCTCGGGAGCATTCTCGCCAAAGACCAAAGCCTCGCGGAAGATGCGCTCGCCCTCGTCAAGACGGCTTTCGTCGCCGGTCAGAAGCGTTGCAATAACATCGCCCTTCTCGACATAATCGCCGGTCTTGCTTTCAAGGATAATACCAGCCGCTGGGTCAATCGGATCGCCCTTCTTCTCGCGACCGGCGCCCAGAGCAACGGAGGAAATACCCACCAGCTCAGCGTTCATTGAGGTGATATATCCGCTGGTCTCGGCCACAATGTCGCGACGGAATGGTGCAGCTTCAAACTTGGTAGTGTCAAAGATAACCTCGTCTGTGCCGCCCTGAGCCTTAACCATCTGAGCCAGCTTAGCCAGGCCTTCGCCGTTTGCAATCTGCTGACGAGCCAGCTTGCGGCAGTCCTCAACACTTCCCTTACCTGCGAGGTTAAGCATATTTGCGGCAAGTTCAACGCAGACATCGGTCAGATCCTCAGGACCCTCACCCTTAAGCGTGGCCACTGCCTCAATAACCTCGAGGGAGTTGCCTACGTTTTTGCCAAGAGGGCGATCCATGCCGGTAATCAGCGCTGCAGTGGTGCGGCCAACGTGCTCGCCAATGGAAACCATAGCATCTGCCAGCTCAATTGCGGAGTCAACGTCCTTCATAAAGGCGCCGGAACCACACTTAACGTCCAACAAAATGCAGTCGGAGCCAGAAGCAATCTTCTTGCTCATGATGCTCGATGCAATCAGAGGCACCGAGTCAACCGTTGCGGTAACGTCGCGCAGCGCATAAAGCTTCTTGTCAGCTGGGACAAGATTACCCGTCTGACCTGCAACAGCAACGCCAATCTCGGAGACCTGCTTGAAGAAGTCGGGCTCGGAAATCTCAATGGAAAGTTCTGGGATCGCCTCAAGTTTGTCCAGCGTACCGCCCGTGTGGCCCAGGCCGCGACCGCTCATCTTGGCAACCTTCACGCCCAGAGATGCAACAAGTGGGCCAACAACCAGCGTAGTTTTATCGCCAACGCCGCCGGTAGAGTGCTTGTCAACCTTAATACCAGGGATTGCCGAGAGGTCCATCATGTCGCCGGACTCTGCCATCGCCATGGTCAGGTGAGCTGTCTCGTGCGCGGTCATGCCCTTGTAGAAAATGGCCATCGCAAGTGCGGAGGCCTGATAATCGGGAATATCCCCAGCTACATAGCCCGAGACAAAGTAGTCAATCTCGGCGTCGGAAAGCTCGCCGCCATCGCGCTTCTTTTCAATCACGTCGTACATGCGCATAGTTGAACCTCTTTCCGCTTTCGCGTTCGTTGCCGTTTGCGGCGCCGCTTTCGCGTCCGTTGCCGGCGCGCTAACTCTCTAGTAAAAGAGCCGGTAGCGAGAAACTCTACCGGCTCGCAATTTCATGTAACCTGCCAGGTTATATGCACCCGAAAGCGCAGGCTGCCTGATGCCGCAGCTTACTGGTTGCCTCCGTCGTGCTCGCCGCACCCGCAGCCACGGCTGTGGCCGCCCGCGCCGTGCTCCTGGCCGCCATCGGCGCCCTTCACGACATCGTCACCCGATGCGCCGGCAGGACTGGACTCGCCCAGATCCTCGGGACCAAATCCCATAGGCAAGATATCCTGGAGCAGATACTCGCGAGGAGCAGCGTCTGCCTTGCCCAGCACAATGCGGAATGTTGCAGGATCGCACCACTCGCGGATAACCTGCCTGCATACGCCACAAGGAGTGCACCAAGCTGTTGGGGCTTCTCCATCAGGACCGCCAACAACCGCAATGGCCACAAAATCCCTGCGGCCCTCAAACACTGCGCGGAAAAACGCCGTGCGCTCAGCACAGTTGGAAGGCGTATACGCAGCGTTTTCTAAGTTGGCGCCACCGTACACCGTGCCGTCGGAGCACAATAGTGCAGCTCCAACAGCATAGTGAGAATACGGTACATAAGCGTGGTTGCGCGCCTCAATGGCAAGCTGAACAAGAGCCTCGTTAGAAACGTGGCAAGAACCCTCTACCTCGGCCATTATGCGCGGCTTCCCTTGATGTATGGCACGCCGTCTGCCTTAGGCGCAACGGACTTACCAACAAAGAGAACCAGTGTAATGATAGTGATGAAGTATGGAAGCATTGCAATGATCTGACTTGGAATTGGAGTTGCACCGCCACCAAGAAGAATTGCCAGCGCCTGAGTAAAGCCAAAGAGCAGGCAAGCTGCGTAGGTGTTCAGAGGCTTCCACTTACCAAAGATAACTGCAGCCAGTGCAATAAAGCCCTGACCAGAAATAGCGGTCTGAGTGAACTGAGAAATAATTGCCAGCGTTACAGAAGCGCCGCCAAATCCTGCAAGCACACCAGAAACAATAACGCAGAGGTAGCGAGTCTTACGAACGCTAATGCCCAGCGTCTCGGAAGCGTGTGGATGCTCGCCAACGGAGCGAATACGCAGGCCCCACTTAGTGCGGTAGAGCACAAACCAGACGAGAAGAGCGGTCAAAAGTGCAAGAACCACGGTGATGTCTACGTTCAAGCTGGAATACGGTGTGTCGTTAAAAGCGCCTTCACCAAAGAGCTTTGGCAGCTTGTTAACAGCTGGAGACATTGCAGCGCCGTCAAACAAAAGGCGGCAGGCAAACAAAGCAATACCAGGTGCCAGCAAATTAATAGCAACGCCAGAAACCGTCTGGTCAGCGTTAAACGTAATAGATGCCATGGCGTGCAGAAGCGCAATAAGACCGCCTGCAATACCTGCACAAAGGAAGCCAATCCAAGGGTTTCCGGTGAGGTAGCTGCCCGCAACGCCTGCAAAGGCGCCAACGCCCATCATGCCCTCAATACCAATGTTGACAACACCGGAGCGCTCGGAGACAACGCCGCCCAGAGCACCAAAAATAAGAGGTGTCGAGTACATGAGGGTAACGGAAACAAGAAGAATCAGGTTAGTGAGCATTGTTTGCCTCCTCCTGAGATGGGTCGGACGCTTCACTCACTTGAGCAGCAAGCTTTGCCTCTTCTTCCTTAGCCTTCTGGGCACGCTTGTGATCAAGACGGTCGGCAAGCATTGGAATAACGCCACCCAGAGCCATAAAGAACACGATGGTACCAATAACAATGTTGATAATCTCGGAAGGTGCACCAACCGTCTGCTGAACAGTCTGACCACCATAAAGAAGACCAGCAAACAGGAAAGATGCAGGAATACATGCGACAGGGTTGCAGTTGGCGATAAACGCAACGGACAGGCCGTTAAAACCGTTGTTCTCAAAAGCTGCCAGTGTTGCAATGCTGTGAGGGGAAATACCCGTAATGGTCAAAGCGCCAGCAAGACCGCAGAGCGCGCCAGAAATAGCCATGCAGAGTGTGATGTTTTTCTTAACGTTGATGCCGGTAAACTGTGCAGCGTCACGGTTAAAACCAACAGCACGCATCTCATAGCCAATCTTGGTACGCATAAGCAACCAGCCAATAAAAATAGCTGCGATAATAGCAACAAAAATACCAATGTTGACATCGGTACGCATAATAGCGTCACCAATTACAGGGATATTACGAATTGCCTCAGCGCCGTCCTCAGAATTCTTCATGCCATAGAACAGCGTGGTGTAGCCGGACTCGTTAATGGGGTACGAAGAAGTTGAGTTTGGCTGATGGAACTGTGGAAGAGAAACCACAAAGTTGCAGAGGTAAAGGCTGATCCAGTTAAACATAATGCTGGTAATAACCTCGTTGATACCAAACTGAGCCTTAAGCCATCCAATAATGGCACCAATACCTGCGCCACCTGCGGTACCAACCAAAACAACTACAGGAATCTGCAGTACAGGAGGAAGATCAAGACTGTAGCCAACAATAACGGCGAGGATAGTGCCTACAATGTACTGACCCTCAGCGCCAATGTTAAAGAGGCCAACGCGGAATGCAAAAGCAACAGCAATACCAGTAAAGAGCAAAGGCGTTGCCTTAATAATGACGTTAGAAATATATTTTGGCTTACCTACCATACCGCCAATAAGAGCCTCAAACGAGCTGATAGGGTCATATCCTGCAACAACCAAAATAATAGAAGCAACCAACAGGCCAACAAAAATTGCAACAATCGCTGACGTAATTGGCTTTCTCATTATCTTTGTAAGCGTACTCACTCGGCGTCACCTCCTGCCATCAGCAGGCCAGCCTGCTCTTCAGTGATAGTACCTTGGTCAAACTCGCCAACATTCTTGCCGGCGTAAATAATTGCCATCTTATCGGCAACATCCATAATCTCGTCCAGCTCAAAGGAAATCAGCAAAATTGCTGCTCCACGGTCCCTCTCGCGAATAAGCGCCTTGTGAACAAACTCAATAGCACCAACATCAAGACCGCGAGTTGGCTGAATGGCAATGAGGACGTCTGGGTTAGAAGAGACCTCACGGGCGATAATAACCTTCTGCTGGTTACCGCCGGAAAGTCCCACCGCCTGGTGATCTGCGCACTCTGCAGGACGAATATCAAATTCGTCAATCAGCTTCTGAGAGAATTCCTTTATCTTTGCCAGGTCAAGTGCAATGCCTTTACCAAAGTTCTCCTCATTGTGGCGCTCAAGCACCATGTTCTCGGCAACCGTAAAAGGCAGAACCAGACCCCAACGATGACGGTCTGAAGGAATAGTGGCAACTGCGTGGTCAATAACCGTCTTAGGGGTTGTGCCCTGAATCTCTTCACCTTTAACGGTAATGGTGCCCGACTCAGGTTTGACCAGTGCATCTATGGCATCGGCAAGCTCTTTCTGGCCGTTGCCGTCAATGCCTGCAAGACCAACAATCTCGCCGGCACGAATATCCAAATTAAAACCGTTTACCTGCTCAATGCTGCGCTCGTCCTTGACGTGGAGGTCCTTAATAGAGAGAACGACCTCGCCAGGAGTTGCTGGCTTCTTTTCTACATGCAGGTTAACGTTTCTACCCACCATAAGTGTTGCAAGCTCAGTCTCGGATGTCTTGGAGACATCAACGGTGCTCATATACTTACCGCGACGAATAATGGTGCACTCGTCAGCAGAAGACATAATCTCTTTAAGCTTGTGGGTAATAACAATGATGGTTTTACCTTTGCTTACCAGGTCATGCATGATCTGAATAAGCTTCTCAATCTCCTGCGGCGTAAGTACTGCCGTAGGCTCATCAAGAATCAGCGTATCAGCGCCGCGATACAGGGCCTTCAAGATCTCAACACGCTGCTGCATACCAACAGAAATGTCTTCAATCTTGGCGTCAGGGTCTACGTCAAAGCCGTATTCCTCAACAATCTCCAGGACCTTCTCGCGAGCTCGCTTTGGATCAAGGACGCCACCGGCCTTGGTGACCTCGTTGCCCAATACAATATTTTCTGTAACAGTAAAGTTCTCGACCAGCATAAAGTGCTGGTGAACCATACCAATACCGTGAGCGATAGCATCGGTTGGGCCAGATATGGATACACGCTCTCCGTTGAGGTAAACCTCGCCCTCATCAGCAGAATACAGGCCATACAGTACGTTCATAAGCGTACTTTTACCTGCGCCGTTCTCTCCTAAAATGGCGTGGACAGTTTGCTTGCGCACGTTAAGGTCTACGGCGTCAAGAGCTTTAAACGATCCAAAAACTTTGGTAATGCCATGCATCTGAACAGCGTAATCCGAACTGACTTCCACGAGCCACCTCCTTTACACACTTGCTAGAGGTGAGGAGTGCCAAAGAGCACCCCTCACCAGCAAATCCAAACTCATCAACCTTTGGGCCTGTCAGAGGTCAAAAACCATCTGGCGAGAAACCCTAAGGCTTAGATACTAAGTCAGAGCTTAGCTCAAAGACTTGACGTATTTGTCCAACTCATCCTTGTTTGTAGGAGGAACAACGGAACCAGCCTTGATCTTGTCAAGAAGATCAGTAGCTGCCTTGTAGGTGTCCTCACCCATGAGGTGGTGCTCCTCGGAAATTCCGACGGCGTCCTCGGAAGCGCCCAGAGAAATGGTGGTGCCACCCTTCTGGCCGTCCTTCAAGATCTTCTCGGAAATCTCAACAATAGCAACGTTGACGCGCTTAAGAGCGGAGGTCAGAACGTTCTCTGGAGCAAGATATGCCTGGTCACGGTCAACGCCAATTGCAAGCTTGTTTGCGTCCTTAGCTGCCTCAATAACGCCAGTTCCTACGCCACCAGCAGCGTGGAAGACAACATCGCAACCATCGGAGTACATGGAGTTAGCAATTGCCTTGCCCTTTGCAGCATCGGAGAAGGACTCTGCGTACTGTGCAGAAATCTCAACGTTGGTACCCTTCTCCTTATTTGCATAAGCAACGCCACCGCGGTAGCCATACTCAAACTGGTCGATAAGTGCGGAAGAAATGCCACCAACAAAGCCAACCTTACCAGTCTTTGTGGTACGAGCGGCAATGTAGCCAACAACAAAGGAAGGCTCCTGAGCACGGAACATAACGCCAGTGAAGTTAGAAACCTGAGAATCGTTGCCGTTGTCGATGATGGCAAACTGGGTGTTTGGATTGTCCTTAGCAGCCTTAAGAGTTGCATCAGCCATAGCAAAGCCAACGCCCCAAACAAGGTCGGACTCAGCGTCAACAGCCTTATCAAGGTTGGTTGCGTAATCGGAATCCTGCTTGGACTCAAGGTAGCTGACATCCCAGCCGTTCTTGTCCTTGAGCTCGGTCATACCCTCCCAAGCGGACTGGTTAAAGGACTGGTCGTTAACACCACCAGTATCGGTAACCATGGTGAGCTTCTTTTTCTTCTCACCTGATGCCTTCTGGCCGCCGTCGTCCTTCTTCTGGTTGCAGCCTGCAAGACCTGCAAGTGCTGCAAATGCGCCAACGCCGGTTGCGCCGGTCACAAAACTACGACGAGAAACGTTCTTGTTCATTCCGTGCTCTCCTTACCTCATGTGACGGGAACGTCCAGCTTTAGCGCTGGATCTTTATGAGAAGTTGACCAAACTCCCCTAACTTAAGCGGAAAATCCGCATGGTTCCAAAACAAACAGCAATGGCAAGCTGCTAATCTGCAATGCTTTACGCAACAAGTGCCTTAAGCAACAACAGAAAGAGCAACCTCCATCATCTGCGTGAAACTAGTCTGACGCTCCTCAGCGGAGAGAGCTTCTCCGGTAAGAGGAAGATCAGAGATAGTTAGCAGCGTAAGCGCATGCTTATGAGCGTGCATGGCGTTGAGATACAGGGCTGCCGACTCCATCTCAACGGCAAGAACATCCATGCTTGCCCATTTTGTAAGCGAGTTGTCTACGGTGTAGAACACGTCGCTTGCCAGGATATTACCAACGCGAACGGGATAGCCCAGCTTTTCTGCACCAGCAACAGCCTTGCTCAACAGGCCAAAGTCTGCGGTAGGTGCAATGGTTCCAGGCATTCCGTACTGTGATGGATAATTAGAATCAGTGCTGGAAGACATGCCAATAACAATGTCTCTAAGCTTTACCTCAGGAGCAAGGCCGCCAGCGCTACCAATGCGGAGAATGTTGTCAACTCCGTAGAAATTAAAGAGCTCGTAAGAATAAATACCAATGGAAGGCATACCCATACCAGAACCCATAACGGAGACTGGCTGTCCCTTGTAGGTGCCGGTGTAGCCAAACATATTGCGAACGGTGTTGAACTGCTCAACGTTCTCCAGGTACGTGTCTGCAAGAAGCTTTGCACGCAAAGGGTCACCTGGCATGAGGACAGTCTTAGCAATCTGGCCCTCAACAGCAGCGTTATGGGGAGTTGGGGTAGTAGCCATTAGTTCTCCTTAAGAATCTCTGACAGGTGAGAAGTTCCAACACCAAGTTGCTCAACGCCAAAATAATCAAGGATTGTCTCAGCCATGTCGGCAAATGTAGTGGTTGTACCAAGGTTGGTGTTTGGCTTGACCTTTGGACCCGTGATAAGCAGTGGCACGTACTCACGAGAGTGGTCAGTAGATGGTGTTACAGGATCACAGCCATGATCTGCAGTAATAATGAACAGGTCATCCTCACGAAGGCCCTCAATAATCTGAGGAATGCGCTCATCAAAGTAAGAAAGAGCGTTGGAGTATCCCACAGGATCGTTGCGGTGACCGTAAATCATGTCAGTGTCAACAAGGTTGGTGAAGCACAGACCGTTGAAGTCTTTGCCGGTAGCCTCAATAGTCTTCTGAATTCCATCTGCGTTGCAGGTAGTAAACTCAAACTCAGTCATGCCACGGTGAGCAAAGATGTCATAAATCTTGCCAATAGAAAGAACGTCAAAGCCGTTCTCTTTAAGGCGATCAAGCATAGTTGGACCTGTTGGCTCAAGCGAGAAGTCATGACGGCGAGAAGTGCGCTGATATGGCCACTCTCCCTCAAAAGGACGAGCAATAACGCGAGCAACGCCGTGCTCACCCTGAAGAATCTCGCGCGCAATGCGGCAATACTCATAGAGTTTCTCGGGACTTACCACGTCCTCATGAGCAGCAATCTGGAAAACAGAATCCGCTGAGGTATAGACAATCAGAGCACCAGTCTCTACGTGCTCTTTACCAAAGTCTCTAATAACATCGGTTCCGGAGTAAGGTTTGTTGCAGAGAACCTTGCGGCCCGTCTTCTGCTCAAACTCCTCAATGACCTCCTGTGGAAAACCATCAGGATAGGTTGGGAACTTCTTTGGAGAAATGACACCTGCCATCTCCCAGTGACCAACAGTAGTGTCTTTACCAGCGGATTTCTCCTGCATGCGAGCGTATGCGCCCTCAGGAGACTCAATTGGCTTCAGATCAACGTCATACACGGTATCAAGCGCGCCATCAATATTAAGAAGGCCCAACTTTGTCATATTTGGGATATTAAGAACGCCACTTGTTGCGCAGGCGCAAAGGGTATTGCTGCCCTCATCTCCGTATGCCGCTGCATCAGGCTCTTCGCCGATGCCAAAACTATCAAGAACCACTACAAAAACACGTTTAGGCATACTACCTCCTAAAACGCCCGAAACAAGCATTTGCGCACGATATATACGCAAGCTAACTTATGTGGACGAGTCATTACTATTCATTAAATATATTATTACAGTTGCATAACACCGACGCCCAAGTTAGAGAGATTTTCACGATACAACCGTTTGCAGATACTAAAATTCTGTAAACGGTACGCAGCAAATGCTTAGAAAAATCAAGCAGGTAAAACCAATATGGCGAGAAAATCGTTGAGCTCACCAGGGAAAAATTTAATGAATTCATTCTTTACAGACTCTAGCTGCTGTCTTATCGTTGTCCAAAGCAAGATTTAAGCACTAGCTTAAATAAGATAAGCACCTGTTTAGAAGTTTTATATAAGCACCTGTTTAGTTGGATTCTATTTTTGCTGCTAGGAGGCCTGATGCTCACCAATCGAGAACAGATGATTTTCAACTGGATTAAAGAGCAGCCTTCCATTACTCAGAAGGAAATTGCAGAGCGAGCAGGTATCTCGCGTTCTTCTGTTTCGGTTCACATCTCCAACCTTACCGCAAAGGGCGCAATTTTGGGCCGCCGCTACATTTTGAGCGAGCGTCCCTACTTTATTGTGATTGGCGCTGCCAACATGGATATTGCTGGCCGCCCAGACACTTCCCTTGTGGCTGGAGATTCAAACCCTGGCAAGGTCACCATGTCCTTTGGTGGCGTTGGCAGAAATGTTGCCCACAACCTGGCCCTTCTCGACAGTGATGTTCGTCTGCTCACCGCTTTTGGCGAGGACTATCGTGCTAGAGAGCTCAAAGAGGGCTGTCTGGACTGCGGCATTGACATCGATGCTTCCATTACCGTGCCGGGCGCTTCCACTTCCACCTACCTCTTCATCATGGACGAGCACGGTGAGATGCAGGAAGCCATCAATGACATGCAGATTTACGAGTATGTCACCCCTGAGCGCATCGAGGAGCGCCTGGATGTTATCCAGCACGCCGCAGCTTGCGTGATTGATACCAACCTGCCTCAGCAGACCATCGAGTTCATTGCCAAGAACGTGACCTGCCCCATCTTTTGCGATCCCGTTTCTTCTATCAAGGCACAGAAGCTCAAGAAGGTTCTGGGCAAGATTCACACGCTCAAGCCAAATCGCCTTGAGGCCGAGATGCTCTCGGGCATCAAGATTACCGACGATGCTTCCCTTGAAGCCGCAGCTCACGAGCTACTTGCAACAGGCCTCAAGCGCGTGTTTATCTCCCTTGGCGAGAAGGGCCTTCTTTGCGCTGATCACGAGAAGACCGTTCACTTGCCGCTGCTTCCTGCAAAGCTGGTCAACATGACAGGCGCAGGAGATGCCATGATGGCAGGAATTACCTGGGCATACACTCAAGGTATGACGCTTGAGCAAACCGGCCTGGTAGGCATGGCTGCTTCCAGCATGGCCATTGAGGGTGAGGACACCATCAACGGTGAGCTCAACGTTGATGAGGTTATCAAGCGCGCAGGTATTTAGCGTGTCTGCGCGGCACAGCGCGTCTGCACAGCACAGCGCGTCTGCACAGCACAGCGCGTCTGCACGGCACAGCGTGTCTGCGCGACACTACTTTCGGTTCCATTAGTCGTTTACGATTGGAGTATATATGTCAAACCTGAAGGATTTTCTCGTTGTATCTGACGAGGTCAAAGAGGCTCTTGAGCAGAACAAGCCTGTTGTAGCTCTGGAGTCCACCATCATTTCTCACGGTATGCCTTACCCACAGAACGTCGAGACCGCTCTGAAGGTTGAGCAGATCATCCGCGACAACGGTGCAATTCCTGCAACTATCGCAATTATTAACGGCCAGATGCGTGCCGGTCTTTCCGCTGACGAGATTGACTACCTGGGCAAGAAGGGCCGCGAGGTTGCTAAGGTTAGCCGCCGCGACCTCCCTGTTATCATCGCTGAGAAGAAGGACGGTGCAACTACCGTCACTACTACCATGATGATTGCTCACATGGCAGGCATCGACGTCTTTGCAACAGGCGGCATTGGTGGCGTTCACCGTGGCGCTGAGACCACCATGGACATTTCCGCTGACCTCGAGGAGCTTGCACAGACTCCTGTTATGGTCATTTGCGCTGGTGCAAAGTCCATTCTTGACCTTGGTCTTACCCTTGAGTACCTGGAGACCAAGGGTGTTCCAGTACTTGGTTACCAGACCGAGGAGCTTCCAGCGTTTTACACCCGCAAGAGCGGCTTTAGCGTTGACTATCGCGTTGACTCCCCTGCTGAGCTGGCAGAGATCTTTACTACCCAGCAGCAGATTGGCATGAACAGCGGCCTTCTGGTCACCAACCCAATTCCTGAGCAGTATGCAATGGATAAGGACACTATTGACGCAGCTATCGAGAAGGCCCTTGCAGAGGCAGAGGCAAACGGTATCCACGGCAAGGAGTCCACACCATTCCTGCTGGCAAAAGTTGCTGAGATTACTGGCAACAACTCCCTTGAGTCAAACATTCAGCTGGTCTTCAACAACGTTGCTCTTGGTGCAAAGGTTGCTGCAGAGGTTTGCAACCGCAAGTAAGTACGCGTACGCGCTGCGTAAGCACCACGTAAGTACACGTGCAAGCACCGCGTAAGCATCGCATTTCTTTTTGGCCCCTACGTCGTTTTGAACTGCCTCCCATTTCTTATGTCCAAGAAATGGGAGGCAGTTCATATGCGGGTGATTATGATTCTGCAGCGTGTTAGCG